>Ga0193951_1000794_pt1 | contig 14048 bp, 9 predicted proteins | sample BB_2_MG_FD_140370 | JGI IMG/M metagenome (GOLD analysis project Ga0193951, IMG submission 140370) | Microbial mat bacterial communities from the Broadkill River, Lewes, Delaware, United States - BB_2_MG | ecosystem: Environmental > Aquatic > Freshwater > River > Microbial mats | place: USA... | reverse complement strand
CTATCCGCTTTATCTGCCTGGCCACTGCATTGCTGCAACCGGCGCCACCGTCCACCATCATTATCGATGAGCCGGAACTGGGCCTGCACCCCGCTGCTATTGCCATTCTGGCTGAACTGATCCAGCAGGCTGCGCAACGTACTCAGGTGATTGTCGCCACCCAGTCGCCGGCGCTGATCGACCAGTTCGCCATTGACGATATTGTGGTGGTCAACCGTAAAGACGGGGCCTCTACCTTTGAACGCCTCAACCCGGATGATTTCAGCCAGTGGCTGGAAAACTACTCTGTCGGTGAACTCTGGACCAAAAACGTGATTGCCGGAGGCCCGCGTTATGAGTAATTACCTTGAGGTCATTGCCGTGGTGGAGGGTAAAACCGAACAGGTCTTTATCGAGCAGGTACTGGCACCCTATCTGGCACCGAAAATGATTTTCATCAGCGCCACCCAGGTCAGTAAACCCGGCCAGAAAGGCGGAGATGTTCGCTTTTCAAAGGTCAGCCAGGACCTGGGTAACCACCTGAAACAGCGCCCTGACACCTGCGTCACCACCTTTGTTGACTATTACGGCACCCGTGAATGGCCGGGGCTGGATGTGCTGGCGGACAATGCCAGTCCGCAACAGATCGCCGAGACCCTGAACCAGGCCACACAGCGTGCAGTTAACAGCCTGTACAGTGCGCAACGGGCCAGTGAACGGTTTATACCCTTTATCGCCATGCATGAGTTTGAAGCCCTGCTGTTCAGTGATCCTGCCGTTCTGGCAGATGAACTGGGCATTGATGAAGCCCGGGTCACAGCGGTACTGGCAGAGTGCGGGGCACCAGAAGCGATTAATAACAGCCCGCAAACCGCCCCTTCCAAGCGGCTGGATAGCTGGTCCGATTATGGGAAATTCCGCAAAACCACCACCGGTATAGCCATTGCACGACGTATCGGCATTACCACCATCCGAGAACAATGCCCGCTGTTTAATGGCTGGCTGGCACAGCTGGAAGCGATGCTGGAAACACACCCATGAAGTTGAAGTTCAAACACCAGGCCTACCAGGCCAGCTCGGTACAGGCCATTGTGGACTGTTTCAAAGGCCAGTTGCCCGACACCAACGCCAGCCGCTACCGTATTGACCCAGGCATGCTCGCGCAGGGGCAGACGGGTAAACTGGACCCGTTAGCCGATGGGTTTCGTAATACACCTGTGCAGTTAAGCGACAGTCAGTTGCTGAACAATATTCAGCAGGTACAGCGTCAGCAGAATATTCCTCAGTCCAGCAGCCTCAGCGAATTCCATGACAGCCAGGGTAAAGTGATTCGCTACAGCTCCGGTGCAGCGCTGAACCTTGATGTTGAGATGGAAACCGGTACCGGTAAGACCTACTGCTATCTCAAATCAATCTTTGAACTCAATCGCCACTACGGCTGGCGCAAGTTCATTATTGTGGTGCCCAGCATTGCCATACGCGAAGGGGTGCATAAATCGTTACAGATCACCGCTGAGCATTTCTTGGAAGATTACGGCAAAAAAGTACGTTTCTTTACCTACAACTCCCGTGAACTGCACCAGCTGGAAAGCTATTCGTCTGACGGGGGCATTAACGTCATGGTGATTAATGTCCAGGCCTTTAATGCCCGTGGTAAGGATGCGCGCCGTATCTATGACGAGCTGGACGATTTCCAGAGCCGCCGCCCGATTGATGTGATCTGCGCCAACCGGCCGATTGTCATCATGGACGAGCCGCAGAAGATGGAAACGAAGAAAACGCTGGAATCGCTGGCGGAGTTCAGGCCGCTGTTTATCCTGCGCTATTCTGCTACCCATCGGGTTGAACGTAATAAAATCTACCGCCTGGATGCGGTGGATGCCTTCAACCAGAAACTGGTCAAGAAAATTGCCGTACGTGGGATTACCACCCGTGGCCTGGCCGGTACCAGCGCTTACCTGTATCTGGAAAATATCGAAATTTCCGCCAGCAAACCGCCGGTGGCACGGCTGGAATTCGAGCAGAAACTGAAATCCGGCAGTATCCGCCGGGTGGTCCGCAAGTTGGGGAAAGGCGATAACCTGTACGATTTTTCCGATGGGCTGGAGCAGTACCGGGATAATTTCGTGGTGGCCGATATTAACGCGGTAACCGATACCATCAGCTTTCTCAATGGCATTGAACTGGCGGTGGGTGACGCCGTGGGTGACGTTAACGAAGATGCGCTGCGCCGAATGCAGATTCGTGAAGCAATCAAGGCCCATTTTGACAAGGAAAGTCGACTGTTCGACCGTGGTATCAAGGTGCTCAGCCTGTTCTTTATTGACGAAGTAGCCAGGTATCGTGATTACAGCCAGTCAGATGAAAAAGGTAGCTACGCTCGTATATTCGAAGAGGAATATCAGACGCTGCTGCAGGAATATAAACCCCTGAAAGGGAAGTATCGGGACCATCTGGAAAACATTGCCGTTGCTGACACGCACAAAGGCTATTTCTCCATTGATAAGAAATCCCGCCAGCTTATTGACCCGACGTTTAAAAAACGAGGCGAAGATGCGGGCCTGGCCAATGACGAACATGCCACCGCAGCCTATGATCTGATTCTGAAAGACAAGGAGCGACTGCTCAGCTTTGCCGAACCTACCCGTTTTATCTTCTCTCACTCGGCACTGCGTGAAGGCTGGGATAACCCCAACGTATTTGTAATCTGCACCCTGAAGCACAGTGATAATACGGTATCCCGGCGCCAGGAGGTGGGCCGCGGCTTACGTCTGGCTGTAAACCAGCACGGCGAGCGTATCGACCACGCAAGTACGGTTCATGAAATCAACCGCCTGACAGTTGTTGCCAGTGAAAGCTACAAGGACTTTGTTGCCGGATTGCAGAAAGACATCAGCGCAACACTATCAGCACGGCCACAACTGGCGGACGAAAAATACTTTACGGGTAAAGTACTGCAGACCACAGAGGGTTCGGTTGAAGTCAGCCCTGAAATGGCCAAACAGATCTACCGTTACCTGCTGAAAAACGACTATTCGGATGATCAGGACCGGATTAGTGACGCTTACCATCAGGCTAAACAGACACAGCAACTGGCACCATTGCCCGAGGCACTCCAGCCACTGGCCACGCAGATATTCCAGCTGATCGACTCAGTGTACTCAGACGCACAGTTGCCGCAGATCAGTGATGATCGCCGCGCCAAACGTAACCAGTTGAACACCAACTTCGATAAGCAGGCATTTCAGAAACTGTGGGCACGTATCAACCACAAGGCGATCTACCGTGTCGAGTTTGATAGCGACGAACTGATCAACAATGCCATCTCGACGCTGGACGCCAACCTGCGGGTGGAGAAACTCCACTTCAATATCGTGCGTGGAGAACAACAGGAGCAGGTCGATGCCGATCAGCTCAAAGCAGGTCAGGGCTTCCGTATCAGGGAAACGGAATCGCCGGATTATCATGACTCAGTGCAGTCAGGTGTGCGTTATGACCTGCTGGGTAAAGTAGCTGAACTCAGCCGTCTGAAACGCAGTACTGTCGCCCGCATTTTGACAGGGCTTTCCAGCCCGGTGTTTGAGCAGTTTCGACATAACCCGGAAGACTTTATCGCCAGAGCAGCCACGCTGATCAATGAACAGAAAGCGACCATGGTCATTGAACACCTTGCCTACGATACACTCGACGAGACATTCGATAGCAGTATTTTTGATGCCAACAGCTCACAGGATTTTGCCAATGCGGGCGAGAAGCTAAAACGCCATATATACGACTATGTGGTAACGGACTCCCAGGTCGAGCGTAGCTTTGTCGAAGAGCTGGACAGCGCCAGTGAGGTGAGCGTGTACGCCAAATTACCGGGTGGTTTCTTTATCCCGACCCCACTAGGTAACTATAACCCGGACTGGGCTATCGCATTTCAAGAGGGGACAGTCAAACATGTCTACTTCGTTGCCGAAACGAAAGGCTCCATGCAGTCACTGCAGCTGAAAGGCATAGAGCAAGCAAAAATAGATTGTGCGCGCCGCTTTTTCGACACGATGAACCAGCAGTTTTCAGAAAAGAGAGTGAAATACAGCGTGGTGAATAACTACACAAACCTGAAAACACTGATTCAGTGAGCTGGTAGCAAAGGTGGTGGGCACATCGCTGCGCTCTTTTGCCCACCCTACGCCCCGGATCACCGCAGGATGTGGCAAAGCACAGCGTACCCATCAACCGCCACCGTATCACTACCCGCGTTTCTACCCGCGTTCGCAGGGTAAGTTGATGCAGCTGGTGTCAAACTATGCCCAACGCTTTGGACACACCATAGGTATCAGGCTACCGCGTTCTGCATCACCCGATAACATGCCTGGATGTTGCCCCGAAAGCTCTCTGGCATCTGTTCCCATACAAACAGATCCACCCGAAATGGCAGGCTGCTTTCTTCAAAGGCTTCACGCAGTTCGGAGATGCATGCCTGCTGACCCGGTTCAGCAAAAGCAACCAGATCCAGGTCTGAATAAGGTTTGGCATTGCCCGTTACACGGGAGCCGTACGCCCAGACGGCTGTACCTGGCAGGTACCGCTGGAGACAGGCGCGAACTTCTGCAACCTCAGTATCAGATAGCTGCAGGTGATCACTCTGCGACATTCCACGGCTCCCCACTTAAATGGCTGTATAGCTGAATAGCGTCAGAAACGAAGCCTCCCATCAGCAAGAGCGCAGCTTTGGCTTTCTCACCACTGTAGTCATGAGAGGTCGCGACGCGGCTATCAGCATAGATCAGCCACTGACCAATATCTGATGGCAGCAACTGATTTTCATTGGCTATTCAGGTCGCATAGGCTGCTATGCACTAGCAAATCAGATTTGCTCGTAGTTGTACCCAGTTGGATCAAGTCGCCTGTGCAACGAAGGCGCAACGCAAAGAGATTGCTAAGACGACTGACTGATCTGTACCGCTAGATGTGAACTCCAACATTTCTCACTTCTACGATGATGATGTGTCGATGCCTCCCTGAGAGCGATCAGAAAAATCAAAGGCCTGATGTACGCCAAATACGAAAAACTTTTTATAAACCTATAGTTAGAATGCAGTGGAATGATCCTATAGGGGAATAATAGTTCTTCCACCGGGTCTCTGTTCAACCAACATCACACAAGTTGCCTTTCTTTTCTTCGCGCACATTTATCTGCTTTCAACTGAGCAGTTGCGAATACCTGCTTTGACAATCGGTATCAGCGGTGCTGCAACACTGAGTGTACGAATACCACAGGCGAGTATGTTGGTGATCTGTTCAGGCCGCCCGGCAAGCTCTCCGCACAGGGACAAGGGCATATCCGGTACATCATCATGTACCAGTCGCATCAGTCGGAATATGGCGTCAGCCCGGTCATTGAAATACGACTCAACAGCGGCATTGTCGCGGTCTGCAGCAAAGACATACTGGGTGAGATCATTGGTACCGAAGCTGAGGAAATCAACATGCCGTGCAATATCACAGACCGATAGAGCTGCGGCCGGATTTTCGATGATCGCGCCGATGGGTGGCACCGCAATCTGACGCTGCTCACACTTTGTACGCAGAAATTGTTTAACCTCGGTAACATCTTCGGGCGTCGTTACCATAGGAATCAGGATACGCAGGTCAAATGCACTGGTCAGCTCCAGCAACGCAGCAAGCTGTGTACGCAGTAGCTCTGGGTATTCGCGCAACAGCCGGATGCCACGCCGCCCAAGTGCAGGATTGGATTCAGCAAAGAACGCGAGGAAGGGTAATGGCTTATCAGCCCCAGCATCCAGCAGGCGCACTGTCACCGGGGTTCCGGCGGCAGGCAGCAGCGTCTGCGTCATCTCTTCGACCAGATAATCCGAATCGGGCGGCGTAGTACGTCCTGCATAGATCTGTTCAATCCGGTATAAACCCACTCCTTCAGCACCGTTGTCCATAGCCAGCTGGGTGTCCGTTACCGTTCCCACATTGGCCTGCACGGCTACCGTGACACCATCCCTGGTGAGCGCAGGGTAACCCGCATTCTGCCTCGCCTGTCGTGACAGGCGTGCTTCTTCGCGCATCTGACTACGAAAAAGCAATTGCTGGTTTTCCGTCGGGTTGACAACAACAGTTCCAACACTGGCATCAATCTGCGCCAATCGACCATCAAGCGCATGAAGCATGAGGTCGTAGACGGTAGAAATACAGGGTATCCCCATTTCGCGTACAAATAAGGCCGCGTGGGAACCGCTGCTACCATACTCAAGCAGAACCGCCGAAATTGAACGACCGGCAAGGAAGATGGTGTCGGATGGCAGTAATCGAGATGTCACCAGCACGGCCCCATGCGGCAACTCGTCCAGCGGGTGTACGGTAATACCCGCCAGCGCATGCTGCATACGACGGGACAGGTCACATAGATCGGTACTTTTTTCCCGTGCAATCTGTGACTCCAGAGATAGAAAGCGCCGCTCCCAGCGTAGAAATACAGATTTTACCGCACTGCTGGCATTCACCAGATTACCGACAATCTCCTGCTGTAACTCCTGCTGCAGCGACGGATCATTCAGCATCAGGTGATGTGCGCCAAACACTTCTGATAATCGGGCATCGATCTCTTTTTCAACACGTGTTGCAAGCACAATCAGGTCATCGGAAATGCTGGCAGTTGCGATATCAAGCCGACTGACCTCCTGCTCAACCTGGTGGTGAGTGATTGTAGCTGGCGCATCAAGCGGCCCCAGCAGTCCGTGGTGGACATGGATGGTACCCTGCGCCAGTCCGGGCGAAATAGGTATACCATGAAGGGTGATAGGAGAGATATCTGATTGCATGGGAAAAACCTGCTAAATCTCGGCGGTGCTGCAGACTGTCAGCGGCACCGGTCAGCCCAGACTGTGGGCGGTCTGTATCCGTTCACGCAGGCAATATTGTAAAATGCCCCCATGGCGGAATGAGCGCAGTTCATCATGAGTGTGGATGCAACAACGGGTGCGAAGCGTCCAGGCTGGGCCTGTCTCAGGCTGAATCATAACGTCAACCACACCCGCTTCTGTCAAGAACGCCAACCCTCGGATACTGACCTGTTCATCCCCACTGAGCTCAAGGCTATTCAGCTGAGTACCCTCTTCCAGCTCCAGTGGCAAGATCCCCATCCCAATCAGGTTGGTACGATGAATACGCTCGAAGCTCTGGGCAATCACCACGCGTATGCCGAGCAGATACACACCTTTTGCCGCCCAGTCTCGTGAAGAGCCCATTCCGTATTCAGCACCGGCAAACACCACCAGCGGTGTCCCCAGCTGACCAAAGTGACGGGCCGCAGCAAAGATGCTGACGCAAGCATGTGATGGAGCGAGGCGTGTAGTTCCCCCCGGTTGGTGCGGTGTCATCAGGTTTTGCAGTCGTGGATTGGCAAAGGCCCCTCGCACCATCACTTCAAAATTTCCACGACGGCTGCCATAGGAGTTGAAGTCTGCAGGTGTGACACCCACACTTTGCAGATACGCGCCTGCCGGGCTGTCAACGGCGATATTACCCGCCGGTGAAATGTGGTCAGTGGTTACGCCGTCCCCCAGTATTGCCAGAATTCGGGCCTGATCAATATCCTGCAGGGTAGGCGGTGTCTGCGAAAATCCGTCAAAAAATCCTGGGCGACGTATATAGCTGCTGTGGCTATACCAGGGGTAACACTGACTGGTACAGACCGCCTGCGACTGCCAACCCGGCGGTTCGGTGAAAAGGTCTGCATAACGTTGCCGGAACGCATCTGTATGGAGATGGGTGGTGACGGTATCAGCAACTTCTGCAGGTGACGGCCACAGCTCATGCAGGTAGACAGGCTGGCCATCCGCATCCTCTCCCAGCGGTGCGCGGGTGAGGTCGAGATCGACCCGCCCTGCCAGCGCATAGGCCACAACCAGTGGCGGTGAGCAGAGAAAGCTGGCCGATACCAGCGGATGTATCCGACCGTCGAAGTTACGGTTACCGGAAAGCACCGCGCAAACTTTTAACTGGCGGAAGTCAATCACGCTGGCAATGGCCGGGTCTAACGGACCGGAATTGCCAATACAGGTGGTACAGCCGTAACCCACCAGGTGAAACCCCAGATAATCCAGATCCGCCTGTAATCCGGCCGCCTTCAGGTAATCCGAGACGACCCGCGACCCTGGTGCCAATGAAGTTTTGACCCAGGGGGGCACCTGCAGACCGCGCCGACGAGCGTTACGGGCCAGCAGGCCTGCAGTCATCATCAACGCCGGGTTGGATGTATTGGTACAACTGGTAATGGCCGCAATCACCACCGCCCCCTCCTGCAACAACCAGGGTTTCCCCGGTACGGACCAGGACTGTGTAGCGACTCCGTTCTCTTCGCCCTGATGACTCACACTGCGCCTGAAGACAGCACTCACATCTGCCAGCTCAACTCTGTCCTGTGGTCGACGTGGCCCCGCAACACAGGGCGTCACGCTATCCAATTCCAGATGCACACTGTCACTGTAAAAAGCAGGCAATGTGTGTGGGCTGTGCCAGAGCCCCTGAGCCCTTGCATAGGCTTCTACCAGTGCAACCTGCTGTGGTTCACGGCCCGTCCGGGCGAGGTAGTTCAGTGTTTCACGGTCGATAGGAAATATGGCACAGGTTGCACCGTATTCCGGGGCCATATTAGCGAGGGTTGCACGGTCGGGCAGACTCAAGCTCTGCAAACCACTGCCATAAAATTCGACGAAGCAGTCAACAACTCCATACCCCCGCAGGCGTTCGGTTATCCGCAAAACAAGATCCGTAGCGGTCGTTCCCGGCGGCAACTGCCCGCTGAGGTGTACACCAATCACTCGGGGCAACATCAGGCTGACAGGTTGCCCTAACATTACGGCTTCAGCCTCAATCCCACCCACGCCCCATCCCAGAATGCCCAGCGCGTTAATCATGGTGGTATGACTGTCCATGCCTACCAGACTGTCGGGAAACGCCAGCCATCCTCCCTGGGCCAAAGGCTGCGTACGCACCACCTGACCCAGGTACTCAAGATTAATCTGATGGCAGATACCCGTGCCCGGCGGCACCAGCCGTACGTTGTCAAACGCAGCCTGCCCCCAGCGCAGAAAGGCATAGCGCTCTTTGTTGCGCTGCATCTCCAGCCGTACATTCTCATCAAATGCCATATCATCGCCAGCTCGCTCGACGCTGACAGAGTGGTCAATTACCAGATCTACCGGCACCTGTGGACGTATCATGGCCGGGTCCGCGCCAGCTTCGACCATGGCATCACGCATCGCGGCCAGATCCACCAGCGCCGGAACACCGGTAAAATCCTGCATCAAAATACGCGCCGGTCTGAAATCAATATCCCGACTTTCTTCTCCTGGCTGTAACCAGGCAGCCAGCGTTTGCAACTGAGCGAGCGGGTATGGGGCATCCTGTTGATGACGAAGCAGATTTTCCAACACAATTTTCAGCACGAACGGTAATCGGGACAGATCACCCAGCATTTTTTCGGCCGCCGGAAGTGACCAGTAACGATAGCGACGGGAGCCCACCTGCAGATTGCACTGACAGGGAACAGGAACCGGTTGTGACCTGATCATGGCTCAACCTCCGTTACAGGACGAAGCAACGCGGCTGACTTGCCAGCAGTATTCACAGGCTGTTCAACGCCGGGGGATATCTCCTGCAGGTATCGGAACAGCTCGCTGTCACTGGACAGCACCAGGGTGGTATTTTGTGACAATACGGCACTATAGGCCTGCAGGCTGCGGGTGAAGGCATAGAAGGCGGCCGCATCAGCGCTCTGATTGTAGGCCTGCGCGTAAATCAATGCGGCACGGGCATCGGCCAGCCCTCGAATCTCCTCTACCTGGCGGTAGGCTTCAGACTGAATCCGATCCAGTTCCCGCACCCGGTCACCCCGGATACGGGCTGCTGCACCATTACCCTCGGAGATGAAGCGCTCGGCAATCTGGCGTCGCTCACTGACCATTCGCTCATATATTTTGGGCCGCACACTTTCGTTGTAGTTGATACGTTTAAAGCGGATGTCGAGCAGGGCTATCCCAAAAACCTGAACTTTTTCAGCGGCGGCAGCGAAAATTTCGCTTTCCACCTGACGACGACCTTTGGCAATCGGCACCAGGCTACCAGTATCGGCCTGAGATACTCCTGTCAGACGCACATCACGCAGTGGCACTCGGTCCTTGCTGGTACGGATAATTTCGATCAGTCGATGTTTCGCCACAGCATTACGGGTTTCACTGCCCAGGATATCATCCAACCGAGAGCGGGCGCTGCGTTCGTCACGTAACCGTAGAAAGTACTGCAATGGGTCAATAATACGCCAGCGGGCAAACAGATCTACCGAGATATAGAGCTTATCCTGGGTTGGCATATCCGAGGGGGGGCCATCCCATTCCAGCACTCGCCGATCAATCCTGTTAACCTTCTGAATGAAGGGCAGTTTGAATTTCAACCCCGCCTGAGTCACAGGTGAGCCCACGGGTTTACCGAACTGAGTAATGATGACCTGTTCTACCTCGTTGACGGTATAGAGAGAACTGGCGACCAGATACAATACCAGTATGGCCAGCACCAGCAGGCGACTCCATTTCAGCACATTCATGGGGCCTCCTCGACGGGGCTCAGGTTCAACAAAGGCAGAATGCCGCCCGCCTGTGGATCAACGATCACCTTCGCTCTGATTCCGGGTAACACAGCCTGCAAGGTTTCGATGTAGATACGACGACGAGTCACCTCCGGTGCTGTCAGGTAAGCTGCCAGTAGCGCGTTAAAACGGGCAGCATCACCTTCAGATTCGTTAACACGTTTGAGTCGATACCCGTCCGCTTCACGAATGCGCTGATCTTTCTCACCCAATGCCAGCGGGATCACACGGTTATAGTCACGCCGTGCTTCATTAATCAGTTTTTCCTTCTCCTGTTTCGCCTGGTTCACCTCATTAAAGGATTCCTGCACGGGCAGTGGTGGGTTGATGTTTTTCAGCTGCACCTGATCAATACTGATGCCCATAACATAGCGCGTAGCAAGCTGCTGCATTCCGGCCAGTGCTTCGCTCTCGATCTCCTGCCGTCCGACGGTGATCACCTCGTCGACAGTACGGTCGCCCACCACTTCGCGCATCACCGACTCAGACACATAACGCAAGGTCTGCGCCGGTTCTCGCACCTCAAACAGAAACCGTACCGGGTCAGCAATGCGGTACTGCACCACCCACTCCACCAACGCGGCGTTAAGGTCCCCTGTTACCATCTGTGTTTCCCGCCGCTGATCGGCCTGACGTGGGCTCTGATAACGATCGACTGCACCGGGGGTTGAGAAACCAAACTCCTGCTTCAACTGACGTTTAACCGGCACAATGGTGGCAATATCAACCCCCAGCGGTAGTTTGAAGTGCAATCCGGGCGGCACCTGGTACACGTATTTGCCAAAGCGCTGTACCACTGCAACTGAGTCACTGGGTACGGTGTAGTAAGCCGTCCATATACCTGCAATACAAAGCAACAATAACAGCCCCATAAGGATGCTAAAGCCACTGGGCGGCGTGCCCTGGTAGCCCTCTAACCAGCGGCCCGAAGCACCACCGTCATGCGATCCTGATCGGCTCATGCCCAGCCAGACATTGTTCTGATCTCTTCCACCACGTGTCGACATAATATGAAGCCTCTGAACCGGGTTCCCCGATTAACCATCAGCAGACATGCCGCCAAGCATCATCCAGCAGGCAGCCTGCACTCAGACCTATACTGTCCACCCTTCACTGAACAGTCGGTACGTTAGCGAACAGAGCTGAATAGTCATCAAGTACACCGGCTTGCAAAATCAGCAACCAGCCACTGTAATGTCCAGAATGGTCAAACTCGGAAATGGGGCGCACGCCCCCTTACTGGAGATACAGATGCCCGTCTCACCACTCAGCAATCATCTTCTGGCAGTACTACCGGCCCATGTTCAGCAACGGCTGTTCCCCCACCTCACCCCTGTTGAGCTACCATTGGGGCACGTGCTGTATGAGTCAGGTGAACGCCAGCATCAGTTGTACTTTCCCACCAATTCCATCGTCTCGCTGCTTTATGTAATGGAGAATGGGGCCTCGGCGGAAATCTCAGTTGTCGGCAATGAAGGGCTGGTCGGCGTCAGCCTGTTTATGGGGGGAGGAAGCACGCCCAGTCGTGCGCTGGTACAAAGTGCGGGCTCCGCTTTGACGCTATCTGCACAACACCTGAAACCCGAATTTGATCGTCACAGTGAGTTGCTACAGCTGGTATTGCGCTACACCCAGGCGCTCATCACTCAGATGTCTCAAACTGCGGTGTGCAATCGCCACCACAGTATTGATCAGCAGTTATGTCGCTGGCTATTACTATCGCTGGACCGCCTGCCCAGCAACCAGCTGGTTATGACCCAGGAACTAATCGCCAATATGCTCGGCGTGCGCCGCGAAGGCGTCACCGAAGCGGCGGGAAAACTGCAGAAGCTGGGGATCATTGAATACCACCGGGGCCATATCAGCGTGCTGGATCGTGCGCAACTGGAAGCACGTTGCTGTGAATGCTATGCCGTGGTCAAAGATGAATCGGATCGGCTGCTCAACTGGGTGCCCTGACTGCAACACCCACGAAAATGTGTACACGGGTATAGCTGCGCAACTGCGCCGTAATCCAAAGTAAGATATCAAGCATACAGAAACACAGTAGGAAGCTATCGCTAAGCCCAACAGATATAGGAGCATATCTGTTGGGTAGCACGACAGTTACTGGACGGTGCTGCCTATCTGCTGTGAGTTTTATTTCCTATCCTGCGGTTTCACACGTGGGCCATCATTATCACGCGGCCTGTCACGTGGACCATCCTTTTCTGACATTGCCCTGGTGGCAGCATCTTCCGGCTGCTCCGGTTGCTGAACCTGCTCATCGGCAGGCTTGGGATCTGTGGCAGTCGGTGTATCGGTTCTCTGTTTATGTGACTTGCTCATATCAACCTCTGAGTTACCCGACGACACGCACAATTGCGAGTTACCGGAGTCATCATAGTGTGGCCAGGCAACTCAGTTGTCCGTTCGCTAACGCACCTTACGACAAAAATTTAAACCGCCTATGCAAATCATGGAAAATAGCCACACCGACACAAAAAGCCGAAAAAACCTTTTAATTACAATAAACTATATCATAGTGGAAGATTCCTATTGGGGAACAACACATCATCCACCGACTGCGCTCTTCAGAAACTGTGGCAATCAAACCAGTCCAGAATGTCTTTAGGTCCATGAACCCACCAGGATGTCAGCGGTTTCGTTTTATCGACTGACTCTGGAGCTATCTGTTTCCTGTCAAATACCTCCGCATAGACGAAGTTGTCTATGTCTCTCCTCAGATGCTGCAGTGCGAAGTTAACCAGCAGCTTGCGCTCCTTTTGCTTTGTCTGACGCGGGTAACGTGGGGCCAACCCTAGCAGCCGGTGACTACTTTCCAGCTCTGTACTGATGTAGTGGTCAACTAATTCCGGACAGTAAATTAAGTTGATCCTCAGCCTTCGCAGGGGATAACCCCTGGTTATGGCTATGCGGACGTTGCTGGTTGTAGTAATCCATCATGTAATAGCTGATATCTTTTTGCGCTTCACTGATTGATGCATAGCCGTTCCCTGGTATCCATTCGGTTTTCAGGCTCCGGAAGAAGCGCTCCATCGGTGCGTTGTCCCAACAGTTTCCGCGCCGGCTCATGCTCTGCACAATTCGGTAACGCCAAAGACGCTGTCTGAACTTTCGGCTGCCGTACTGACTGCCCTGGTCGCTGTGAAACAGGAGTCCTTGCGGCTTTCCTCGCTGCTCAAACGCCATATCAAGCGCTTTGATTACCAGCTCAGCATCAGCCCGGGCAGAAAGCGCCCAACCCACGATACGGCGGCTATACAGGTCCAGTACTGTTGCCAGATAGCTCCAGCCTGTTCCGGTCCATATATAGGTAATATCGCCACACCAGACACTGTCCGGCATCTCGACATCGAACTGCCTATCCAGCTGGTTCGGGATATCCGGGCGTTCTTCAGGCGCAGGCTTGTAGCGGTGTTTCCCG
>Ga0193951_1000793_pt1 | contig 14048 bp, 11 predicted proteins | sample BB_2_MG_FD_140370 | JGI IMG/M metagenome (GOLD analysis project Ga0193951, IMG submission 140370) | Microbial mat bacterial communities from the Broadkill River, Lewes, Delaware, United States - BB_2_MG | ecosystem: Environmental > Aquatic > Freshwater > River > Microbial mats | place: USA... | reverse complement strand
CCCAACCTCGGCCTTCGCCCCGCATAAATGGGGGAACACGCTCTTCAACCGAGGCATTACACAAAACTTTCGTTTCTCCGCAACTGACGAGAACGGAACCTTCGGCATATCGAGTAAAATTACGCTGAAAACTTATCGGACGCAATTCATCGGTCTGACGTCCATCAAGCCTCAGTATATTATTTGACACCATTATTTCTCCTTGTTTAATTTTGCAAAACGCTTAATACCATTATAAAGAGCTTCAACAATCTGATTTTGATAATCAGAGTTCTGAAGTTTATGCAACTCCTCAGGATTACTCAGAAAACCCAGCTCAATCTGTACTGTTGGCAGGTTCCCACGGCCAAGGGACAGGCGTGAAGAAGGATAAACCCCTCTCACTTCTAGCCCCTTTTCTTCGAGCGATAGAGCCAACTCTTGCGCAAGCTGTCGACTCTCACTCAGGATGGGTTCATCAATTTCTGTGTCAGATGTCTTCTGGATAGTCTCATCGGGTCGAATGAACAGTGTCACTCCACTGACTTCTGGAGAAAAACTGGATTGTGCATGCAAAAGCAACCACAAATCGACATCCTCATGTGAAGCAGATTCAAGCCGTTGCTCCATCGAAATTTCATAATCTCCATCTCGGCTAAGATAGATCGGAATCCCGAGCTGCATTTTCAATTTCTTGCTTAGCTTTTCTGCTAACTCAAGATTCAGTTGCTTTTCCTTATACCCTGATGCCGCAATAACTCCAGAATCGAGCCCCCCGTGTCCGGGATCAAGCGCGATAGATCGAATCAAAGGCCCTGATTGACTGACTTTTTTATTAAGTAAAAAAGAGAAAAATCGCTCTAATCCACTGGCTTCTTTAGTCGGAACAGAATCAGTATCAGGATTCAAATTATTGAAATAGACAGAACGACCGGTCAGCATTGCTAACTGATTAAGAATAAAACTATCAGTCACACGTAATCGACCATCAATAAAGCGTGGCTTATCTTTTAAAGGATAGAATTCATCAGCAATTTTCATATAACCGCTTGCTGGAGAGATCTCAGCCCACCCACGACGTGATTTGATTCGAAAGGTATGATTAATCGAATTCCAATGTCCTGTTAATCCAACCGCATCAAGAGCATCTTCTACAGCAACAAAAGGAATACCATTTTGCTGATAAACATCTTCAACACGAACCGAATCACGTCCGCGTAAAGCGATATCCACAGCAGCGAAGGCTGGCTGGATAAAACAACAAAAAAATATAAGTAGAATAATTAAACGCATGATGACTCCGTAAAAAACCGAATATTTATAGCTCGGCAGTAGAAACCCTGTCAATCGACTGATGTCTCTTGCTCTAAAATTAATGGTTCGGCATCACAGATTGGGAGCCCAAGTTTATGCATCATTCTAGCGGTTAACAGCTGTTCGATGTCGGCCTGTGATTTATCATCATCCATAATGTCACGAACCTGCCCACCAGCAATCATCCCATGACCACCTGCAGTTCCAAGTCCTTTGACCATATCCTGAATAACCAAGCCAAGACTGGCATCAGAATTAATAGATCTCATCGACAGAATTTGAGTTCCCTCAAATGACCCCATCCCAAGCACATAACGGATTCCTTGTTGACGTAAAAGAAAATCGGCCAATTCAGCAACGTGATCTGGATTTTGTATCCTATGAAGATTAAAGACCAGAGCTTCGCCATACATTTTTGCGTTTTCAATCGCTGTCCGGAATGCGGAAAAGTAGTCACGCGGAACTTGCGGATGAATAATATCAAAAAGAATACGATTGTTGGATAAAGGAAGTAGCTTCAGATAAGCCTCACGATCAGCCTTAGACCACTCACGACCGAGATCTTGTGTCTCAGACTTAATAGCATAGAATAAACTGGTCGCCAGCTTCGTGTTGATAGAAACATCCTGAGCCATCAAATATTCATAAAGTATCGTAGCAGACGCACCATAATGTTCGCGGACATCGACCCAACACACATCATCGAGATCTTTTTTGGGCATGTGATGATCGATCACCATATGAACAGGTTGGTTTTTTGGCCACGAATTATTGCCAGAATCTGGTTGAGTATCAACCATACCAACGACAGCAAACTGACTTAAATCGAGCTCCGAAATTGGAACCATAGGAATTTCGAGCAATTTAACCATCTGGCGATTCTCCCCACGACCGATGACACCGCCATAGGTCAATACGGCATCCTGACCCGTTTTCATCAAGATTAAGTGCCTTAAGGCAACGGCAGCAGCGATCGAATCCGGATCGGGATTATCATGTGTAACGATGAGAATCTTTCCTCGTCCCCGAAGCCACTCAATTAATTCAGCAACAGAATCTCCACCAGGGGTTAGATGAGGACAACTCAGAGGGATGGTCGCAGGTTTCCCCTCATTTTGCATGATCAGAATCTCCTTTTAGCATATTAAATATGATTTCAACCGCCTGTTCTGGCGTATTAACCCTTAGCCCAGCTTCAATCTGATGCCAGCTCCCCAAAAGGACGACAGGTTTCTCCAGCTTCAAGCCTATGGCAATTTCAGACAGAGTCCCATACTCTCCTTCAATGGCAATCAATGCCTGTGCCGTTTGTGCAATAATAATATTACGAGCATGCCCCATGGCAGTAACGATTGGTAAAGTTACATAGGGATTTGCTGCAGAAGAAGAATCTCCGGGTAAAATTCCGATGACATCACCGCCAGCCATTTGGCAACCACGCGACGCCGCTTCCATAATCCCGCCCAAGCCACCATTCACCAAGGTGCCACCACGTTGAGCAATCAGACGACCAACGACTTCAGCCTGAGCCAAACCTTCCTCAGAAGCAGTTCCTGCGCCAATAACGCCTATAATAGTTTTTTGACTCAAAAGGTTATGACTCACTGAACAACTTCTTTTCACGTTTGAGCAGAAGACTGTTCGACACAACGGAAACACTCGAAAAAGCCATTGCCAAGCCAGCGAATTCAGGCTTTAAATAAATGCCCCAGAGGGGGTAAAATAAACCAGCAGCCAATGGGAGTCCAAGTAAGTTGTAAAAAAATGCCCAGAACAGGTTTTGTTTGATTTTCCTTAACGTCTGTTGCCCCAATCTGATACTGCGTGGGATATCAAAAAGATTGTCACCAACAAGAACAACCTCCCCTGTTTCTTTGGCAATATCAGTCCCACTGCCAATAGCAATGCCAATATCTGCCTGAGCCAATGCTGGGGCATCATTGATACCATCACCGACCATGGCAACAAGATGTCCATGCTGTTGGTATTTACGAACAATGTCAAGTTTCTGTCCGGGAAGGACTTCCGCCTCAACAGCTTTAAGACCAATCTTTTTGGCAACTGCGTCAGCAACAACCTGACGATCCCCCGAAACCATAACCGGAACAACGTTCATTGACATCAAGCGCTTGATGGCGCTCTTTGCATTACTCTTAACCTGATCTGACAGGGCGATGACACCTTCCGATTTGTTATCAATTGCAACATAGATCAGTGATTTGTCAGATTCTTCAATCAGATTTAAGCTAGCGGTCAGTTCATCGACAGAGATACCTTTCAGTTCCAGTAAAACTCGACTTCCACAGATAACGGATCGTCCTTTTATCACTCCACAGACCCCATGACCACTGACTTCCTCATATTTTTCGACATCATCAAATTCAAGCTGGCGACTTTTAGCTTCAGCGACGATACCTCGTGCCAGTGGATGGCGACTACCAGACTCAACAGAAGCAGCATAACGCAGGAGGTCATCAGGCGAAAAGGCATTGATAACGAACAGCTCATCAACCTGAAACTGTCCACAGGTCAAGGTTCCTGTTTTATCCAACAACACCGTCTGTACTTTTGCAATTTGTTCAAGTGCCGTCGCTTTTTTAAACAGAATACCCCGTTCCAGCCCAACCGCACTGCCGACCATAATTGCTGTCGGGGTAGCTAAACCTAATGCACATGGACAGGCAATAACAAGAACCGCTATGGACATTTGAAAGGCAAAAAGAAAACCAGCCTCAGTAAAAAAATACCACGCTAAAAATGTTACAAGTGACAGTGACATAACAGCGGGAACAAAAACATTGGAGATCTGATCAGCGAGTCTCTGAATAGGTGGTTTGTCCCCCTGTGCTTCCTCAACAAGCCTGACAATGCCAGCGAGCACTGATTCATCGCCGACATGAGAGGCTTCAATAATAAGCTTACCGGTTTGATTGAGCGTTCCACCAATGACATTGGAGCCCGGTTCTTTGATAACAGGAACAGATTCACCACTGATCATTGATTCATCAACAGCAGCATCACCCTCCTTGACGACGCCATCAACAGGGATCTTATCGCCTGGACGAACCAAAAGAATATTCCCAGGGGAAACTTGACTGGCAGGAACGACCTGTTCACGCCCATCATTCAGTAATACTGCAGTGTCAGCCTGCAACGCCAGCAATTTGGTCAGAGCTGCACCAGCACGACCTTTGGCTCTGGCTTCTAACCATTTCCCAAAACGGATAAACATGACCAGCATGGCACTGGTTTCAAAAAACATAGTCGCGTCGGCGCCTAACAGGCCAAACAGTGCCAACAATGAATACCCATAGGCAGCAGAGATACCCAGAGCAACGAGAACATCCATATTGGCAAAACGATTTTTGAGTGATTTCCAGGCGCTGCGATAGAATCCAAGGCCTGCAGTGAACTGAACAATGGAAGCCAATAAAGCATTGATCCATGGAGTCGCTGCGCCCAAAAGAGGAAATGCCATCAACACCATAATAGGAACAGCCCCTGCTGCTGCAATCAAAACCAGCTTCAGGTCTTTATCAACACCATCGTCCGCAGATTGATGATCACTTCGAACAGCCTTAAAACCAATACGATCAATTTCGGCATAGATCGCGTCCTCATCGATGATATCTGGGTTGTAACTGAGCTGACAAAAATGACCGGCAAGGTTCACCGATATATCCTCGATCGCATCCAGTTTTCCCAACCGCTTTTCTATCGTTGCGACACAAGAAGCACAACTCATCCCTTCGATTCTAAAGCGCAACGATGATGTCGATGTGGTGGATGGTTTAGTTGTGGTCGATTCACAAACAGTTTGATTGTCCTCTTCAACAACAGTTGAGAATCCAGCTTTGTGCAGCGCTTCAACAATGGCTCCTAATTCTTCGGAATTGTTCTCATAAAAACAGATATCTGCAGCAGACTGTTCAAGGGACACTGAGACTTCAGAGACTTGAGGAAATGTATCAATTATTGCCGTGACACGAGCGACACATTTCTGACACTTCATGCCATAAACAGGCAAATCAATATTCTTCGGTTCCATCATTACCTACTTCAACCAATATGGATCAATCATCACAATGAACAATTTCTATTGGCCCTTCAGAAATCTGTTCCAAACCTTCGAGGATTCCCCATGGAGAGCTATCAACAACAGTAATCGAAACACCCAGTTCTTGCTCTAACTGCTTAATTTCAACATCATCAAGGAGTAAAAATTCATCGTCCTTGATCATAACATCGGGAATCAAAAGGTTTTCACCAATATCCTGGTCTTTCAATTGAGCGATGAGATCTGCCCCGGTCAATAAACCTGTTACTGTGACCCGCGTTCCAAAAAAGTTATTATCGACGGCAAAGACATCAATATCGACTCCAGTTCTCAAAGACAAGCGCTCAGCGAAGAGCTTCAGTTCGGCTGCAAACTGAACACCTGAAACCAAAGCAACACGATCAAGCTCCTGCGGTTCAGCATCAAGCAAAACTTCCGTTGCCTGCTGCCGAAACTGAGCAATCATGCCAACACCATTTTCAACTTGGGGAAAATCTTCATACTCAGACCAAGTTGGGATGGCCTGATTCGCACGAAGAAAAATTTCATCAGCAGAGAAGACGAAGCGACTGCCTAACTCTGTTAAGTATTGATCCTGATAACATTTTATCTGAGCCAGGCAAGACTGGGCGTCATCTTCTGTTAAACGCCTGAGCTCTGGCAGATTTTTTCTATGATCAGTTAAACCTACGGGGACAACAGCCAATGATCGAATTTGAGGATATAAGCTCGCAAGAAACTCTATTGTCTCATTTAAAACAGAACCATCATTGAAGCCGGGGCATAAAACAATCTGGCAATGCAGTTCAATACCACCCGCAGTCAAACGTTTAAGTAATGCCTTAACCTCAGGAGCATCTGACCTGAGAAGTTGTTTGCGAACCTGTTCGTCAACCGCATGAACAGAGATATAGAGAGGAGAGAGATGCTGATCTATGATCCGTGTTATGTCAGATTCACTTAAATTTGAAAGTGTAATATATGAGCCATAAAGATAAGAAAAACGATAATCTTCATCCTTTATATAAAGAGTTCTACGCATTCCGCGTGGCAACTGGTGAACAAAACAAAACACACACTGGTTCCCACACTGTTTAGGTTGAGGGTGTTCTACTTCGATACCGACATCTTCCCCCGGTAGTTTTTCCAGATCAAGTTCCCAGAGCTCGTCATCTTGACGTAATACTTCGAGTACAAGGTGTTCAGGCTCAACATGAAGATGATAGTCAATCAGATCATTAATCACGTGGCCATTGATGGTGATCAATTGATCTCCTGTCTCTAGCCCCATATCTGAAGCGTAGCTTCCAGGCTCTATTGATTCAATTTTCAGCATGGTATTTCCTCAGCCAACAATGGTTTTATCCGATTATATCACCGGTTCATCAACAATTGACAAGTAGCCAGAATAAAAACAACAAAAGGCGACACGAAAGTGCCGCCCCTTGAGACTCATTTTAAAAAGGTCAGATCCTTAGTCACGCCCACCATGGAGGCGAAAGTTACCATCAGATGAAGTAATCGTACTAACAGCATGTTTGTAGATAAGAATGTCGCCATCACTTTCGGCCAGAATGCAGAAACTGTCAAACGACTTAATATAACCTTCAAGTCTCTCACCTGACATCATGATAATAGCAACTTTTACGCGCTCTTTACGTGCCTGGTTAAGATACTGATCTTGAATATTGAATGGTGACTTTGGCATGTCCGCTCCTTTACCGCTGTATAAAATTATCAATAGATCGTAACACTTTACCAGACTCAGTTGAGGAATCAACCCATATTATTTCTGGGTCCTTTCGAAACCACGTCATCTGTCTCTTTGCATACTGTCTCGTATACTGTTGGATCTCTTCCAACATCTCTTGTTCAGATGTTTCATCCCTTAGATACCGAAGGACTTCACGATAACCTAACGTCTGAAGCGCCTTAAGATCAAATGAATAACGCTCTACAAGATCTTTGACCTCATCAATCAGGCCAAGGTCAATCATTTGTTGAGCTCTCCGCTCTATCCGCGAATAGAGTTCAGCCCTTTCCCAGTGCGGAGCAAACTGCAATACCCGATATTTTTGCTCGGCAAAACGATGAGCATCCTTGAGAGTCGAAAGCCTTTTACCACTCAACATAAAGACTTCCAAAGCACGGACAATCCGGATCACATTTCGAGGATGGATTTGATCAGCGGAAGCAGGGTCAACCTTCTGAAGATCTGAATATAAGGTACCGGGACCTTCAGATTCTTCTCGCTGGTGAAGTTGAAGACGGAGTGCGTCGTCGCCACTCGGTAGCTCAGCCAGCCCCCCGATTAAGGCTTTAATATAAAGTCCTGTCCCTCCAACGACACAGGGCAAACATTGGCGAGCAGTGATATCTTCGATCAGAGGGCGCGCACGATCAACAAACTCTGCAACAGAAAACTCTTGATCAGGGTCGATGAGATCAATCATGTGATGCGGGGCCAGGGTCTGTTCTTCAGCTGTCGCCTTAGCCGTTCCGATATTCATCTGGCGGAAAACCTGACGCGAGTCGGCTGAAATAATCTCAATGGGATAGTCCTGCACCAACGACAGAGCCAGGGACGTTTTACCTGAGCCCGTAGGACCACAGATAACCAATAATGGTAACTTTTCAGTCATTATCACATTCACCTATTGCCGCCGAAACAATCGTTCAATCTCTGTCAAAGTCAAACGCTGCAAAACGGGTCTGCCATGTGGGCAATTTGCCTTAAAATCAATCTTATCCATTTCCCGAAACAAGGATTTTATTTCAGCAACAGACAATGTCTGATTCGCTCGGACGACGCTGTGACACGCCATAAGAATAAGAACATCGTCGATTGAATCACGCAATTGACCAGTCCGTCCGATTTTTTCAAGGTCGAGAGCAACATCGACGACAAGTTCAGCAACAGAAACACCTGCCAGCAGCTGAGGAACAGCTTTCAGAGCAAAGGATTTTCCTCCAAAATGCTCCACCTCAAATCCGAGAGCGGACAAATCATCAATACTATCATTCAATGCCGATGCGCTGTTAAAATCAAGATCTAGAATTTCCGGAAATAGAAGAGCCTGGCTCGGGACATTTCCATCACTGTACGACTGTCGCAGCAATTCAAAACCAACACGCTCATGTGCAGCGTGCTGATCGATCAACAAGAGATCTTCGCCATCCTGACACAATATGTAACTTCTATGGTATTGACCAAGAATCTGAAGACCCGAAAAAAAGCCGTCCCCTTCACTACCAGGAAGCACATATTGAGTTCCAGACATATCTTCTTGAACATGCTCATATTGAAGCGGTGTGGGCGAAACAGGAAACGACCACGCAGCAGGAACAGGTTCAGCTTGCGGAAATTGCGACTGTGAGCTTTCGCCGTTCTCTACAGGGGTTGGATAGGCCATGACTTCAGAACGCTGATGAGGACTGATTTCCGGTGTCTCAGCAACAACGTTATCAAGCCTATGTTCCTGATAACTTGGAGCCACCCAATCGGCCGGCCTTAACGCAGATTTGATCGTTTCTGCGATAAAATCGTGAACCAATGACTGCTCACGAAACCTGACTTCATGCTTCGTTGGATGCACATTGACATCAACATTCGCGGGATCCATCTCCAAAAAAAGCACAGCAACAGGATATCGACCTTTCATCAACAGATGGCGGTAGCCCTCCATAACGGCATGCTGAACGACGCGGTCGCGGATATAGCGTCCATTGATAAAGGTATAAACGTGTGTCGATGCCGAACGATTCAATTGTGGCTGAGAAATCAGTCCATGGAGCTTTAGCCCGACATGGTCATCCACATCCAGAGTCAGCATATCTTTGAGAAGAGATCGGCCAAGCAAGGCAGCAACACGCTCACTCAAACCTTTTTCACGACGAAGATCGAGCAAAGTCCGATCATTATGCTTCAGAACAAAACTGATATGTGGTTTGGCCAAGGCTTGTTTTGTGACGATATCAGCAGCATGACCAAGCTCAGTCTGCTCTTTTCTCAAAAATTTCTTACGAGCGGGAAGATTATAAAAAAGATTTCTAACCTCTATCACAGTGCCCTGTGGTAACCCCGCTTCGTCCGCTCTCTTGATTTTCCCACCTTCAGCATAGATCTGATGCCCTGATCCATCATCGTTATCACAGGTTGATAATTTAAGCCGTGATACCGATGCAATAGATGCCAGAGCCTCCCCTCTAAATCCAAGAGTTGTCAGAGCAAAGAGATCATCATCTGTCTCAATTTTACTGGTTGCATGGCGCTCAAATGAAAGAAAAGCATCCTGTCGACTCATGCCACAACCATCATCGGTCACACGAATCAAGCGCTTCCCACCCGCTTCTAATTCAACAGTGATTCCAGTCGCACCTGAATCAACTGAATTTTCTACGAGCTCCTTCACAACGGATGATGGCCGCTCAACGACCTCGCCTGCAGCGATTTTATTACACAGGTGTTCTGGGAGGATATGTATTTTGGGTTTCATGAATGGTATTATGACTTTTCAGATTAAAAAAAGATAGCGGCAAGAGATTTAATCTCTCACCGCCATCAATCTAAGTATGTTTGTGAAATAAATGCTAGCCCGGTTCGTCAAAAACAATCTCAAGATCATCAAAACTATCGTCTTCATCGACAACAACCTGCTGCTGAAAATCAAGAGCAATGAGGCCCAGATCTTCAGCAACATTGCTGATAATACGGGCGGTAATTTCCCCGCCTCGACGTAAAAACGTTTCAAACAATGCATTATCACAGATGGTGTTAATCAATCGAGGAACTCCACCCGAATATTTTTGAATCAAAGGCAATGCATCATCAGCAATTGGAGATTTTTCGCAACCAGCAACTTTAAGTCGGTAATTGATATACTCTTTCGTGTCTTCAGAGGACAAAGGCTTTAAAGTATATTTAAAGGCGACTCTTTGAGCCAAAGGCTCGTCCAGCTTCATAACATCATCAAGAGCAGGTAAACCGAAAAAAATTATATTTAATAACTTTTTATCTGGAATTTCTAGATTCAGAAGCCCCCGAAACTCCTCCATCAATTCCCTTGTTTGTAACATCTGGGCTTCATCTATCAGAACGACAGCCTTACGACCTTCTCTTTCAATTTGCAATAAGCGCTCATAAAGCTGCTTCAGCATCTTCAGAGGACTGATATCAGGATTTTTCACTCCAAGCTGCATGCAGATTCGGGATAATATCCATTCTGGAGTGACCGCCGAATGGATCATCACAAGCAAAGATGATTCATACTTTTCCACTGGGAGATTATCGAGCATCCGTCGGGCAAGAGTTGTTTTCCCTGTCCCCACGCCACCAACCAATACTGCCAATCCCTTATCGGAATCGACTGAGTATTTCAACCTTAAAAGGGCTTGGTTATGCTGATCGCTGTTAAAATAGAATTTGTCATTGGGAGCATTTGAAAAAGGCTCCCGCTCAAAATTGAAATAGTCTGTATAACCCATGAAGGCTCCTGGATCAGGTCAGGATGTTCGTTAAAGCCTGCTTAAAGGAATGATATTCGTTCTTTCGTCTCTATTTCCGGACGTTCAAGCGTTTCATCAACGATTCCGAGTGCATCTGTCAACATTGCCACTTTGTCGCCAACATCGCGGTAGTTATTATCGAGCGAGAATACATTCCGATAACTGACCAGAGCGTCGCTAAGACGGTCTGCACGCTCATAAAGCAGACCCAGCTCATAGCCAAGATTTAAGCGCTGAATATCTTCAAGATATTGGGAATCAAGAGCTTGCTGGAACATTTGCTCAGCATTGGAATAATCATTTTTATCTGAGAAACACAACCCTTTCAAGGTTTGGCAATCAACAAATCGTGACGGTTCTTTCTCAGCTTTTTCGAACTCACTGATAGCATCATCATAGAGTCCCATTTCCCGATAAGCAATTCCAAGATTGTAATGGGATTCCATATCATCCGCAGCGATTTGCTCGTCAACATCAGTTTTAAAGACCTTTTTTTCAATTTCAGCGTCCGGATCAAGGCCCTCGATGTCGAAATCAAAATCATCAACCGAAAAACTGTCACTGATGGGCGTAACCTTGTCAGATCCCGGAACAGAAGGTTCTGCTGCCGCATCAACTTGAGACCGCATCGCAGCAATCTCATCTAATTTTTGATGTGCTTCCTGAGACTCAGGTGCATAGGCCAGAATATCTTTGCACAATTTCTCCGATTCGGAGTACAACCCTTGCTGTAGGTAGAACTCAGCCTCTTCCAGATCTGTGGTGATATTCCGCTGAGGAGGGGCCTCTTCTTCCATCGACTCTGCGTCGGACAGATCAAATGAAAGATCTAATTCGACGTTTTCTTCAGACCCTAATCCAAGCTCTTCATCAATTTCCAATTCGATAAAGGCATCACTGCTCACTTCATCAACAGAAAAGCTGTCATCAATTGACTCTAACTGTAGATCGACACTTTCTTCCTCGACGACATCAAACTCAAGCGTATCATCACTATCGGTAAGATCCAGTTCAAAAACCGTATCAGAGATATCGGCTTCTGCGGCACCTAATAGAGTGTCGGATAATGTTTCCTCGATGACTACTTCTTCTCTCTCTTCTTCTTTTTCGGAAAGAATGTCGAGAAGCTTGTCGCCTTCGCCTGTTAACTCATAGATAGAATCGAGTGTTTCAATGACAATAGAATTATCATTTAATTTTTCTTTTAGAACTTCGTAAAACTCTTTAAGGCGATCAAGGCGATCTGCTTTAAAGAAAGTATCTTTCCACTCTTCAAGTTCCGATAATGCGTGATCATATTGCTGACTACTTATTTCACAACTAATCAATGATTCACGCATATCAAGGTCAGTAGGATCCATATCGAGCAACGTCAAATATGTATGACGCGCTTTCGGCCAATTATGGGCATCAGTATACCCTCGTCCAACCAAACGCAAGAGGTCAGGATCGCCCTGCTTATCTCTGAGCAGATTTTCCAGAATAGTTACACCACGGACATAGTCGCCTTTTTCATAAAAGGCAAGCGCCAAGCCCATCTGCATTTTTTTATTATCAGGATAAAGCGGAAGGAACATCTTGTAGAGTTTCAGGATTTTATCGTAAGCACCCTTTTCACTGAGAACTCCCAAGGCCGCCTCTAGCTCTTCCAAACCGTCATCTTGGCGTTCATTATTGGCATAGACCTCAGCCAATTTAATGCGAATGTTTAAATTATCGGGGTCCAGCTCACGCATTTTTTCGAGCGTCTTGATCACATCCGCAATCATACCGTTTCGCTCAAAGTAGCTTACCAGATTACGATATTCAGCCATTGCGTTCCCGAGCAAACCCTGTTTTTCGTTAAGTTCCGCAAGCCGATTAAATATTGAAATCTGACTGGGGTCCAGTCTTTGCATCTGCTTGTAGATAGCAATTGCTTTCAGATGAAAACCGTTACTCGAAAAGTATTTCGCGACAGATTCGTACTGTTCATACGCCTCTGTGTTTTTATTTGTCCGAACATACAATTCCGCCAACTTCTGACGTGAACGTACGTCAGCTGGATCGATTTCAACTATTTTTGCATAGTCTTTAATCGCCTTTGAAACCTGCTTTTTCTTCAGGTTTTTTTGCGCCGATTCAAGTAATTTATCTTTGTTCGCTGCCAAGAAAATCCCCTAATTTACATTTAAACAGTAACATTATCCACGGTAAATCACCGTAACTCTTCTTCTGATATTGAACGTAATCACTCAGAATTCTAATCTCATTAGCATGACATACAGACAATAACATATTTTTGAAAAAAATTTACTAATAAATTAATTTTTATATAATTTTCTTTAATCTTGAGATCTCAGAGTTATCCAGTTCCCTAAATTTCCCTGTAGGAAGCGTTCCCAAAGTGAGAAACCCCTGTTTGATCCTCTTCAACCTTAAGACCTGAAGACCAACCTTATCACACATACGCCTGACCTGTCTGTTTCGCCCCTCATGAATCGTTATTTCAAACCAACTATGGGCCCCTCTCCCTCTGATATTTTCAATTTTAGCCGGTGCGGTCATACCGTCATCTAATTCAATACCACTCTCTAGTTTTTGCGTCATTGTGACTGTTAATTCACCAAGAGCTTTAACAAGATATGTTTTATCAACATGATAGCGTGGGTGACTCAATCCTTGAGCCAGATCTCCATCATTGGTTAACAAGAGTAACCCCTCAGTATTATAGTCCAATCGGCCGATCGGAAACAAACGCTCCTGTACGTCAATTATCAAATCAGAAACAAGCTTACGACCTTCAGGGTCACTGAGTGTAGAGACATAACCACGGGGCTTATTAAGCATGACTGTCACTTTTTTTTCGGCATGTTGGAGCGGTTGACCGTTGACGATAACCTGATCAACAGAAAGATCTGCCCGATCGCCAAGCTTAGCCATATTGCCATTCACAGTAACCAGACCATCTTCAATCCAACGCTCAGCTTTTCTTCTTGAAGCCAGGCCTGCCTGAGCAATTAATTTTTGTAATCTTATGTTCATAATATCATAAAGCCGTATCGGGGTTTAAAGGTTCAGCTTCAACAAGTTCAGGATCCAATGCCGAGAACTCCTTCAGCGTAGGTAAATCATTCAAACTTTGCAGGCTGAACAATTCAAGAAAATGACGACTTGTTCCATACATCAAAGGTCGCCCAGGGACATCCTTTTT
>Ga0193951_1000790_pt1 | contig 14067 bp, 9 predicted proteins | sample BB_2_MG_FD_140370 | JGI IMG/M metagenome (GOLD analysis project Ga0193951, IMG submission 140370) | Microbial mat bacterial communities from the Broadkill River, Lewes, Delaware, United States - BB_2_MG | ecosystem: Environmental > Aquatic > Freshwater > River > Microbial mats | place: USA... | reverse complement strand
GGAAATTGCGGTCATTAAAAACATGGGTTTTCAACACTTGCTATTGGTAACTGGAGAGCATCCTAAGGCTTGTGGCATTGCATACCTTAAGGAGATGGTAGCTTTGGTGAAACCGCATTTCCCATCTGTATCGATTGAAGTACAACCCATGAAGCAAGATGAATATGCTGACCTAATAGACATGGGACTGCATACGGTATACGTATATCAAGAGACCTACAATAAAGCCAATTACAACACTTATCACCCACGCGGCAAAAAGTCGGATTTTTCGTATCGCTTAGATACCCCTGAACGCCTAGGTAAAGCACACATACACAAAATTGGTATCGGCTGTTTGCTTGGTCTTGAAGATTGGCGCACCGATTCGTTTTTTACAGCACTTCATCTCGACTATTTGGAGAAAAACTATTGGCGAACGAAATACAGCATCTCCTTCCCTCGCCTTAGGCCACATGTGGGTTCTTTTGAGCCCAATGTGGAGGTTAACGACAAGCAGTTGGCACAGTTGATTATGGCCTACCGCATCTTTAACCCCGATGTCGATTTATCCCTCTCAACACGGGAAAGTAAAAAGTTTAGGGATAATATGTTGCAACTGGGTGTGACAGCTATGAGTGCTGGATCGAAAACAGAACCAGGTGGCTATGCCGTTTACAATGAGGCCTTAGAACAATTTTCGGTGGCAGATGACCGTAGTCCGGAAGCCATGTGCGAGATGATAAAAAAAGGCGGCTATGAACCGTTATGGAAAGATTGGGATGACTGCATGAACTACCATTAAAAACACCTACGATACAACACTTTAACAAGAATTGATTTTTAATCAGATAAAAAGGTCTTATTTTTCTTTGATAATACAGTTAGGGCGACTACTTTTGCGCCCAATTACAATGGGGTGCCTGCAATTAGCAGGCTGAGATTATACCCTTCGAACCTGGCCGGATAATGCCGACAAGGGAAAGAGATATCTCCTATAAAAATCCTCATTGCGGTATTGGTTAATAACTTAAACTGCTTATTTAAATGAAGAGGTTTTATTCTTTAGTGCTCGCATCTATTATTACCATAGGCGCCTTAGCACAAACAACAATTAACGGACGTGTAACTGATCAAGCAGGCGAAGCTTTGGTTGGTGTAAATGTCATTGTGAAAAATACATATTACGGAACTATTTCAAATGCTAAAGGTGAGTTTACCCTGACCACCAAAGAAAATGAACCAACACTCGTATACTCCTACGTTGGTTATGAAACAGTTGAACAAAAAGCGAGCGGCAATAACGTTAAAGTAGCTCTAAAGCCATCGGCCGTGATGACCAGCGAAGTTATTGTTTCGGCAGTAAGAGCTTCAAAAGGCACACCAGTAGCCTATTCTGAAATGACATCAGAAGAGATACAAGAACGTAATTTTGGCCAGGATTTACCTTTCTTACTGGATCAAATGCCAAGTGTTGTCACCAATTCAGACGCTGGAGCTGGTGTAGGTTATACGAGTTTTAGAATTCGAGGAACGGATATTACACGAATAAATGTGACTGTTAACGGTATACCACTTAACGATTCAGAATCACAAGGTGTATTTTGGGTAAATATGCCAGACTTTGCTGCATCTGTTGATAAGGTGCAAGTACAACGTGGCGTGGGTACATCAACAAACGGTGCCGCATCTTTTGGTGGATCGGTTAACCTTAACACACTTAATTCTGCACCCGAAGCCATGGCCTTTATAGATAATAGCTATGGTTCTTTTAATACAATGAAAAACTCCGTTGCTGTTTCAACAGGATTACTTAATAATAATTTAGCGTTTGATGCTCGCTTATCGCGTATTAGTACAGATGGCTTTATTGATCGTGCCACCTCAGATCTAAAATCATTTTACTTATCTGGAGGCTACTATGGAGATAAAACAACTGTTAAGTTCATTACCTTCTCGGGACAAGAAAAAACCTACCAAGCATGGAATGGTGTGCCAAAGGTAAAACTAGATAATGACCGTGCGGGGATGGAGAACCTGGTTATGATGGATGGTTGGACAGAAGCTGAAGCGGAGAATCTATATTCATCTGATGCTCGAACATTCAACAAGTATTTGTACGAAAATCAAACTGATAATTACGAACAAAACCATTACCAGTTGCATTTTATGCACGAGCTAAACAATAATTTTAATTTAACAGCTGCATTACATTATACAAAAGGTGAAGGTTACTATGAGTCATACAAAGATGGAAGAAAATTTAAAGACTACAATGTTGGTTTCGAAACCATCGATGTAGATGGTGTCACCCACAAAAAAACAGATCTTATCCAACGCAAGTGGCTAGATAATGACTTTTATGGGGCTACATTTTCGGGAACATACAACATCAATGGTTTAGAACTAATTGTTGGCGGTGCTTATAATGAGTACGATGGTGACCACTATGGTAATGTTATTTGGAGCCAATATAATAATGGCATTCCTCATAATCACCAATGGTACCTGAACAATGGTAAGAAAAAAGACTTTAATAGCTTTGTAAAGGCTACATTTAATCTTAATGATCACCTACAGCTATATGGTGATGTCCAATACCGAAATGTGGACTACTCAATGACAGGTACACATGATGACAATAGTGACTTAACACAAGACTACAACTTTGACTTTGTAAACCCAAAACTTGGGATAAATTGGAATATTAGTCAGCAACAACGTTTGTTTGCCTCATTTGCCATGGCGCAACGCGAGCCCTCAAGAAGCAATTTTAGAGATGCTCCTCTGAATCGTAAACCAACAGCTGAAACGCTTTACGACTGGGAACTTGGTTACGAGCTTAGAAATGACAAAGCCTTTCTAAACCTCAATGCCTATTACATGTTGTACGAAGATCAACTGGTACAAACTGGTGAAATAAATGATGTGGGTGGACCAATGATGGTTAATGTACCCGATAGTTACCGAATGGGTATCGAAATTCAAGGTGGACTTGTGTTACGTTCAAACCTAAATTGGACGGCCAACGCAACACTCTCAGCGAATAAGATTAAAAACTTCACTGAGTACGTAGACGACTGGGATACATGGGTGCAACACACCAAAGAGTTAGGCGAAACAGACATTGCCTTCTCACCAAACCTAACTGCAGCAAGTCAATTTAACTGGATACCAGCAAAAGGCCTTACCCTTTCTTTACTGAGCAAGTATGTAGGCGAACAGTTCATCGACAACACATCTAATGATGAACGCAAATTAGATGCTTGGTTTGTTAATGATTTTCTAGCAAATTATGACTTCACAATACCTTCTGTTGGTGAATTCAATTTAGGTTTAAAAGTTAACAACCTACTTAATGAAGAGTATGAATCTAATGCTTGGGTTTACCGCTATTATTACTCAGGTCAACATGATGTATTGGATGGGTATTTTACGCAGGCAGGTACAAATTTCATGGTACGCTTAGGTATGAAATTCTAAACGAAATATAATTATACAAAGAAGCCCGAAGCCGTATAGGTTTCGGGCTTCTTTGTATTAACCTAATTCCAATTTAAATTATAAATTCAATTTTTTGATATACACTTAACTCTTCTCAAACTCTTTGACCCAATAAAGGGCTTGTTCTTTATCTGTTTCTTTTACGAACACATCAGCACCTCCTAATGTTAGATGAGGTGCAATGGAACCAATGAGTTGATCTTTCATACTCGCCTCAATTCCATTATCATTCAATACATTACAAAGTATTTCAACCTCCATAGGCGTACCATTAAAAATGGATACCAACTTAACATTATCTTCTTGTTTACTCATATCACGTATGTTTTAGGTAGACAGTTTCAATGCCAATTGAATTCAAGCATTAATGAGCTGCAATTAATAGTTATCAAAATAGATATAATTAACGAATAAAAAAAGGATTGGGCGCAAGCCCAATCCTTCACAATTGATTTAATATTAACTTAATTCTACTTCACCGACCAAACAGTATAGCTTTGAGGTGGTACTTGAATCTTCACCCATTTACCACTCTGTGTTACCGGTTCCCATGTAGAGTGCCCCGTATAGTCTTTTATTCTAGTATTGGACCAGTTGGTTTCCACCCATCGTTCTTGCCAAGTATTAGAGTTATTAAGGTAAACGATCAAACCGGCACTGTTATAACCATTACGACGTGCCACATACTCATCATTATCAGCATGAAGAATATCGGTTGAACCAGCAGCCAGATTACCATGAATCCAAATCAGGTTATTCAACTTGTTTTTGTCCAACCACTCTTCATAATCGCTATAGAAAAGGCATGGGTAACCTTCATGGGTAAGGATATAGGCGTAGGCCAATGTTTTACCCCATATTTCATCGGTATCATGGTTGGTCACAAAGGTTACGGCACGATATGGGTTACGTTTCCACATCATATCCTTATTCAGCTTCGTTAGGTCATTGCCATCAAAAGCTTCATTCATGGCATAATAGCAGGCAAAGTCAAAAACAGATGAGTTAGCTTGCGTGGCCCACCAATCCAGGTAGTCCACATTAGAATCCCACAATTCACCAACAGAAAAACCACCAGTTGTATTGGTCCACTCGCGCACTACCCAAGGTTCAAAACCTTTCACATAATCAAAACGCCAGCCATCGAAACCCATCTCATTTTTGTAATACTGGGCAACAGAGTTTGGTGTCTTCCACAGCCAATCTTGTACATAGGCATCGTGATGACATAAATCTGGATAACCACCAAAAACACCTAAATCGTTTTGGTGCGTTGCATTGGGGTGGAAATTACTAGCTGAGCGATTAAACATACCTGATGCCGGCTGAAAGTCCGTCCAAGTATTGGTATTGGTATAAGGGTTGGCCTCTCCAGCACCTCCACTATTGTGATTAATAACAATGTCAGCATACACCTTTAAACCGTGTTGGTGCGAAGTGGTAATTAAGTTCTTAAGCTCCGTCTTAGATCCAAAGCGTGTCTCAAGCGAACCCATCTGGTCGAACTCACCAAAATCAAAATAATCGAAAGGATCATACCCCATCGAGAAAGGACCGTTCTGCGCTTTTGAAACCGGTGGAAGCCAAATGGCATTAATACCCGCCGCACTCCAATCGTCGACCTTTGTACTTAAGGTGTCCCACCATGAGCCTCCTGCTGGCACGTCCCAGTAAAAAGCTTGCATCATAACGCTACCGTTAGCAGCTTTAAGCTGTGCCTGAGTAAATGAGGCGGCTGGCACTTCTGTTTCTTGGTCAGCTTTTTCAGCAATAGGGTCGTCTTTAGTACAACTTACTGCCACCATCAGCGTGATGCCCAAAGCAACAGTAAGCTGATAAAAAGAAAATGGATGTTTTTTCATACTTATGATTTATTAAGTTATAAATGTAAAATGGGAGTAACACCTGCTAAAAGCCATGTAAATACAAGCGAACAGACTGTGACATGCGCATTAAGCCTACATTAACACCCCATAATTATTACTAATTTATACCTAATAAAAAGGGCTTCAAATACCCGAATAATCAATAATTATTGCAAACGATATCGCAATCGTTTGCAATAAGCTAAAATGTTATAAAACATGTTTATTCATGTTAACAAACAGCATCATTTAGGCCGAAAACAACCCATTTTCTGCGAAAACATATTATTTCGAACTTATATTTCGATCTTTAAATTTAAATGCATTCACGGTTATGACCTTTCTTATTGATCTCAACAACACCTTATAGAAGATTAACATAACAAAAAAAAGAGTGCCAAGATATTATCATATCCAGAACACTCTTCTATAAAATCATAAGGCAATTAGTCAGCAGTTAAAAGCTATCTTTTTATTACAGCTGTCGAACTAATTGTCTTTTTATTTATCAATTGACTTTTATACTCAATGGTTTTAAAAGCACCATCACTAGAACCAAAAAGTGTTTCATTTACTTTAGCGTAGTGCAACACTTTTTTACCGTTCACCTCAGGGTATTTTACTTTTAAAGTGGCTGAAGAAAGTTCTTTCTGCAATTCATCAAATGATGCTGTTCCCATAATCCAAACATCCCCCTTAATACAAAGGTTAATCTTCTCATCGCTATCTACTCGATCTCCAATTACATATTTATTGTTACCCAAATCATGGAACATATCAAAGTCTTCGCAAACGATACGCATAAGCATCTTTCCCTTTCGTTGGTCAGAAAGCTTAAATACCACCTTAAAATCAGGAAAATCGCGCCCGAAAGCTTCTCCTTTATTTACCGCAATAAAACCATTGCTGATCATGGCCAAGAAATCGTCGTCAACAGCTAACATGGCTAACTTCGCGTAGCCTTCCTCTTCTCCATGCATATGTGGTATGCTAAAGTGCTTTAATAAATGTGCCTTTAGCTCGGCAATATTAAGATTATAGGCAACAAAGGACTCTGGCCTTACCTGAGGCAAGTACTTCATCACATCAGTATCCAAAGCGTAACAGAATTGCTTGCCTTTTTTAAGCGAAGAGATACATTCAATTTTGATCTCTTTTTGCGTTACATCGGCACTATACCATCCATTTTCGGCAGTTATAAAGGCGGCAGTTGCCGCATTTAAGCTTCCCATCATTTCATAAAAACCATAATCAATATCACTATACAGATAGTAAGGTAAGCGATTAATTTGCTTATTATCAACATAAGCCACTACAGGTTTGCTCGCACACAAAACCTTAATATTCGATTTAACCTTCAGTTTATTCTTATACTCCTGAATATCCACACCATTAGAAAAGTCACTTTGCTCCGCACCTATTAGCCCTTCGAAGTAATTTTTGGCAGTAAGTGTGTCTAAACTACCAATGGAGTCAAGCTGGGCACGTAAGTGTATGCTCTCATCATAGTCCTTATAGTTATCACTGTTGATCAATTGACCACGCACTTTTTCAAACGGCACTCTTAACTCATCATCAATAACGGTAGTTTGACTATAAATCTTAAGGGTTGAGTAATGCTTACCTTTTACAAAATAACCGAACTGGTGCGATCCTCCTTCCAAAAGAACCATTCCATCTTTAAAGTCTTTAACAGTCAACCTGAACTTCTCCAATGCTTTACTTAGCTCTTCAATGCTAACAGGTGCTTTACTCTTAAAATCGATTCGATATACATCATATAGTTTGTGTGCTTGACCGTGAAAGCAAAACTCATCCACCCCACTAGCCACACCCTGAAAGGCTTCAGGTAACTCTTCTATGGCCTTCTTTACTAACTTTTCTTCGGCAAAATGAGCTTTATTGAAGTACAGCATATACATCAAGCTATCGCTTGGAAGGTTAGTGTATAATGGAGTTGTAGCAACCTGTGCCTTAGAAGCTAGAGGCAACAATGCAATAAGTAATACGAGTATGTATGGTTTGATATTCATTGTAAATCCGTTTTAGTCAGATACAAGATAGCCACTCCTACATTGTAGAAATGGCCACTCTATATTTTATAATAAACTACTAATCAACATTTAAACTCTATCGATTGATAACCACAGTAGTTTTTAATACTTTTTTGTTAATCAGTTTACTTTTCAATTCAGCATCTTTAAACATATCATTTGATGAACCAAAAAGAGACTCGGATACTTTAGCATACTGCACCATACCCTTTGTTCCAAACATCGGGTAATTCCCTTTTATCACATCTGAAGCATTGATCTTTTTCAGTTCTTCAACAGGGGCAGTACCAATTATCCATACATTACCTGTAATGCAAATGTTTATTTGCTCCTCATCATCCCATCTCTCTTTTATAACGTATGTGTTCTTCGCTACTTCAGTGAAAACGTCAAACTCTTCACACAAAATGTCCATTAGCATTTGTCCCTTTTGCACATTAGGCAATTCGAATACCGCTTTAAAATTAGGCAGATCACGGCCCATAGCTTCACCTTCGTTAATGGCGATAAAACCATTACCAATAGATTCAAGGATATCATCATCAATAGCTAATAAAGCCATCTTAGCAAAACCTCTTTGTTCACCATTTAAATCTGGCACATAAAAGTTCTCTAAAAGATACATCTTAAGATCAGGAATATTGATGTTAAAGATGGCAAATGACTCTGGCGTTTTAGCAGGTAGGTATTTTATAATATTCTTGTCAAGCTTCTTACTGAAATGCTTGCCTTCTGAGCTCTCAACAATCGTTTCAAATTCAATTTTAGTCTCATTAACAGATGCACTAATCCACGATTTATCATAGAACACAAGTGATGAAGTCATTGACTTAATATCCTTCAGCTTACTTATACTAAACGCATCAAACAATAAGTAATAAGGTAACTTAGCCATATACTTCGCATCAACATACATTACAGCCGGTTTACCTTCAATAAGATCTTTCACATAAGGCTTAACCTTCATAACCGATTTGTGTTTCTGAACACTCTCACCTTTGGCCAGATTTTGTTGCTCAGCGCGAATAAGGTCATTAAAGAAGGTTTTACTGGCAAGAGAATCTAATTGGCTGATCGAATCCAATTTATGGTTATATTCCATTCTCAAGTCATAATCGTAATAACGGTCGCCAAGATTCATTAACAGCTCTCTTACATTTTCGTAATCAGCTCTCAATGTTTCATCAATAACAGTTGTTTGCGTATATATTTTTAAAGTTGAATACTCTTGTCCTTTATAAAAATATCCATTAACATACTGTCCTCCTTCAAGAATAACCATTCCCTCAGTAAAGTCCTTCACTTTAAGATTAAACTCCTCAAGCATTTTATTCATCTGATCCATATTTACTGGAGCCGATGTCTTAAAATCTAGACGGAACACATCATAAATAGCCTGGCTTTGACCGTAAACACAGAATTCATCGAAGTTATTCGCCAATTCAGCAACTTCATCAGGCATTTCTCTAACCATTTCATTCAGCATGGCCTGATCTTCAATATTAGCCTTGTTCATATATAACATAAACATAAGGCTATCGCTTGGTATATTATAACATAAACTATTTGACGTTTTTTGTGCCGAAGATAGGCTAGGCAATAAAGCAACCAATAGTAGTACTAGGTAATTTCTAAGTTTCATCTCTTTCTTTGGGTTATAAATTAATAACAATCTACATCGATTAACATGGTGTAATTATTAGTCGAATCAATCTTATGATTTGTTCAATTTTGCTTGGATTTAAAAAAGCAAGTGCAAAGGTGTTTTTTTCTTTCAATATTGGCAAGGCTTAGTGATCTGATTATATTATAATTATTATTTTTTAACCATATTATAGTCAGTAGTATTTACGGTTAAAGCAGCATTATATATCAACCTATGATGGCCACATCAAAAGTTTTAGAGCTGGGATATTAAGCATCAACCAAACCTCCATCAACCCTATTAACTAGTCAATTGGTAAGTTGTTCAACTTTAAGAAGGATAGCTTGTCCCAATACCCACGTTGAAAAATGATTTTACCGTTTTCAATATGAAAGAAACCACAGCCTCTGAGTCCATTGGGATCCTTCCATTCTAAAATAACCCACGCACCATCCTCAAATATATTTTCGGGTATACAAACCATCTCAGCTTGAGCAAACTCCTTAGCAAACATTTGACTTATGGCGACTTTACCTTCTACAGGGGCGTTCGCCACCTGATGATTAATAGCCTTATCAGCATAAAGTGCAGAGATGGTTTCTACATCGCCATTATTAAAAGCTTCAATCCATTGTTGAAGAACTTGTTTAGGTGTCATTATTACCTTATTTTATTAAAAATTTGTTTCGACTTAGCTGTGGTTAAATCAATGCGATTACACGCTCTATTTCAATATTTATGTTTTCTATCTCCAGCAAGTATTCCTCCGAATCTTCTTCAATGGTTTTTAATAACAGCTTAAAGTGCTTTACCCTTAGCTCTGAATATTCCATCAGTAGCGCGTTTTGTTCAAGCAACTCATCTGGCAGATTATCTATCGAATTTAAGCCATGAATAATCTGCTCATTTTTTTGCCAAAGCATAATACCATCGTACAGCGCATTTGTTAAGGCTTCTGTCTCGGCTGTTTCAAAATCATCAAATACAGCTAAGGCCTTTGTTTCATTTCTGGTGAAATCATCTATTTCATTATCATAACGGACGGCGTCATAATCTGGCTCATCAAAATCACCCGCAATAAACGCTACTGAAAAAACAGCGACCATTAAAATAAGCAAGGAAATTGCACCTACTCCTGCTGCCTTCCAGGCTGAATAAAACTCACCTTCGGCAGCTTTATGCTCCCTAATCTGCTGGCCTTGGTACTTATCAACAAGTAAATACATTGCACCTGTATAGATAAAGGGAATCAAAACATTAGGAATTACGTCTATCACCTCTTCTGGTAAGACAGAGATACCCCCAAACAACAAAATGGTTGCGGCTAGGCTAATGAATAAGGCCTTCCGCCCTATTTCGTTTTGACCTATGGCTTCATAGTTCTTCTGCATTAAATACCCACCAGCTAAAGGGCCACCAATGTAGGTAGCAATAGTTATGGCGCGCTGCGAAAAAAATTTAATCGTGTTTTCCATTGTGATGATAACATTTGTCTCAATTGATGCTGAGATGAATAGACCATTATTTGTATTGACAAAAAGTGTTGTTGTTCCTGACCTTTATTTCATAAAGACCATTTCACCTACGGTGTAATCTCCACTTTTCTTGGGTTCCAGTTGTAGTGTAATTACCTCTTTATGTTCCTTATCAGACCCATAATTAGTGTATACAAATGCACGAACGGTAACATTGCCAGCTACAGTTTGCTTCCTTGTACCAAAAAAGTTAACATCAATCACATATTTTCCCTCAACAGCATGTTTAAGGCGAAATTCCTCAGGGCCATAACCTTGAGTTACATCGTTAGAAATGCGTCCACCAATCTTTGTGGCTTTGTTTTGGTAACTGCAACGCTCACCATGTGGATCGGTTACCCATAGGTCCACGTCAGTATCGTTAGCATCCCAATCGATTACTACGCGTATATCTACCGGCATATTTTTAACAAAACACGTTTGCACCGCACTAATATCAAGCTCATTACGATGTTTATGAATCAGGTTATTGATGTCATGAAGAATGATGACCTCAAGGCCAGGAAAACGAGCGCTGATATCACTGTCCCAAGACTTATCAATAACAGCATAGAGGTAACCTAAAGCCTTTTGATACTCGCCTTTTTCAGCATAGGTTAAGCCCATATCAATATAGGAATGTGGTTCAAAAGACCGGATTCTCATTACCTCGGCGAATACCGCTAAGGCCTCGTCGTAAAATTCATACTCTGACAATTTTCGACCTAGGGTGCGCAACAGCTCGGCATTTTCCAGCTCTAACTCAGCCAGATTAGAAATAACACGTAAGGCTTGTGCCTTTTGCGACTTTTGAAATAAATATGATGCCACATCAAAATAAAAAGATGGATTATTGGCATTCTCAGCCTTTAACGTTAGATACTTACTGTATAAACCCTCAGCATCTGTTGCTTTCAGCTCATTGATATATGCGGCATTACTGTCCCACTCCTTAATGCTTATCGATGACGAGTAGCTCGGCATACTCCCCTCTTTCTTAACCGACTTCCGTTGGCTGACTGATCGAGACATGGCTGATCTCCTAACAACGGTCTCTTCCACAGCCTCTTCTTCAACCGCCAATTCACTAAAACTCACCTCATCATCCTGAATACTTAACTCATCAGATAGCTCAACAGATGGTGAAGGCATCTCCTCAGCGGGTTTGACAATTTCTTTATTTCTAAAATCACCAACCGACTCCCACCATTTTACATCTGCCTCAAATTGTCTGCAGATCTCTTCCAACCGCCTTTGTCTGGATTGATCCCGGTCTTTACTTCTTTGAGCAATAGCATGGTGATAGGCCTCTTGCAGTGATGGCGGAGGCAAAATTTCATACCTCACATAATCCTGCACATCATCCAACACGATAAAGGACGTACCAGGTGTAACAAGACTATGCTTCTTACCATGCGCCTTTACCTGTTCGTCTTCTCCTCGTCCTAGCAGTTCTTTCAGTTTTTTCTGCGCCCATATTCGTTCCCCTACATTATTTTTACTGCGCGCGGTGTTATCTACTGTTACCGTATGTGACTCGGTAATCGTTTGACCAAAGCCAAAGTGCAAAGTGACGTCATTTAATGCACCCTCCGCCTTTCCGGCACAGCTATACTCAGCCCCAATAGCATAACCAGCTTTAGGATAAAGTTCACTAATGTTATCTGAATTATATTCCGCCTTTATCAACCTTTTTTGCTCATGATACAAACGGTCAGAAACCTCCTCATCGCTTAAATGAAAAGCATTGACATAAACTCCATTAGAGGAAGAAGCGAAAAACGTTAACAAATTATGATCAGCTATATTAGAGCTATTAATAGCAATAATGGGCGAAGCAAATTGATGGTCTTTTTTCTCACCAAAATTAGATATGCCATCGCTAAAAAGCAGTATCTCGTCGGATTGTATGCCCTTAAAATCAATAGCCCCTATGTTAGTGGCTCCATCGTATTTCAAATGCTTTACGAAGCTCATTAAATCTGTACACTCGCCCTTTTCTACCCGGAAGTGTTCCGTATGATGTATCGTGTTTGAAAATGTAATTAAATCGACTTTACCCTTACCCATCCATTGTAAATAATCTTTTAGGATGGCCAATTCACGCTCTAGGTTCCTGTGCTCACCCGATGCGGATTCATCCCAGATGAGCGTGAGATGCGACGGTCGATCCTTAGATCTCTTTTCAGATTTAACAGGTAAATTAATATAAAAATAATTGTCTGAAGTAACGGTCCCTTTATAGCTATGAACCTCACTTACTTTTTTGGGTCTTGGAATGGCAAAAGCGAGGTGTGTATCTAGCTTAATATCACTCTGCTTATATTCACTAATGTAAGCATTTCGCTCTTCGGTAAAATTAAGGTTAATAGACGGGTGTTTTCCTTTTGTTGCTTTAGGCTGGTTCATAACCACCTCTACTTTAACCGAAAACTCTTCGAGCACGTGTTTTAAACCCAAAGGGAGGTGATAAATGTAATTTTTATCGTCACCGCTCAACTCCTGCTCAAATGCAATAAGCGCCTTTTTATAACCCTTAGGCGGTATTGGATAAACGCGCGTTTTAAAATTATTTCCCTTGGTAACCTCAACAATACCCGGATCAATATTACGCCGTGTTACTGCCTCAAAGGCTTGCGTTGCTTTCTCCTTTTCAACAACAACTCCCTCGCGCATTTCTCCATTTACATCAAGCGCATAACGTGAGACGGTAACACCATTGGCCAATGGAAAATTCAACTCACCTTCCATCACCCGATCATTGTCGTTGTAGAACTGCATTTCAAAGGTTGTGGTTGCTATATTTTCAAGCACAAAAACCTTTACATTCAATCGCTTTAGTTCTATAGGCTTATCATAGCTTGATCCACTTCGAATAATTGGCAGATCTAGTATTACTTGCGAGCTCATCATATTTGTAAGGGTTAACATGAGTAATATGAAAATCGTATTTTTCATCGTCGTAATTAATGTAACTTAACAGGCATAAGGCCTAAAGTGTTGATAAAACTCAATAATGAGCCATCTTTTAAAATGATCGTTTTTAAAGGGAGCATCTCTATACATTTATAAATCGTGCTCCTGCTATGCCAATACCAGCACCAAGTATCAAAGAAAACAAAAACATTGGAATGAGAGCATTTTTATCACTCTTATAAACGATGATTACCATAGGAACAGCTGTTGCCAAAGCAATTAATACACCTGTTAGCCATGCTGGAATACCCCAATTTACAAAAGGAATGATGAAACCTAAGGCTAAATAGTGAAGGAAAGCTGATAAACAATCGCGCTTATCAAGCTTTTGAATGAGCATGGGTATAACATCGATAAGACCAGCTGATAAGCCAATGACCAGAGCAATAAGGTAGACATTCATTTTTAGGACATTAGATTATAATTAGTAAAGCACTAATACTAAAATCTTTGGCTTGTAAGCCAAAATATCTATTGTAAAAAAACAGCAATAGGCTGGTTAATGATCCCCGGTTCCATCAAAGTTAATT
>Ga0193951_1000788_pt1 | contig 14081 bp, 15 predicted proteins | sample BB_2_MG_FD_140370 | JGI IMG/M metagenome (GOLD analysis project Ga0193951, IMG submission 140370) | Microbial mat bacterial communities from the Broadkill River, Lewes, Delaware, United States - BB_2_MG | ecosystem: Environmental > Aquatic > Freshwater > River > Microbial mats | place: USA... | reverse complement strand
GTAGCTATTTCTTTACTTACTTTCTTTGATTCTTCTAAAAATTGTTGCATCAATTTTCCTAAATATTTTTTGTTTTATTATTTTATCTAATTTTACTTATGAAGAGGGAAGGAAGGAAAAGTAGCAGAAAGGGTTCTGCTACTTAGTATTTATTATAAAGAGTTAATTTTGTCAGCTAATGCTTGTTTAGATTGTGCACCAACTAAAGTATCAACAACTTCTCCATCTTTCATGAAAACAATTGTAGGAATAGATCTTACTCCATACTTAACAGCTAAGTCTTGTTGCTCATCTGTATTTACTTTACAAATGTTTGCTTTACCATCAAAATCTTCTGCTAACTCATCAATTACAGGAGCTAACATTCTACAAGGTCCACACCAAGGAGCCCAGAAGTCTACTAAAGATACACCTTCGTTTACTGTTGCTTCAAAATTATCATTTGTTAATTCAATATATTTACCCATTTAATTATCCTTTTTTATATTTTAATTTTAGTATATTAACCTATTAGTTAACAATTGTCAAGTATGTACCTTATAGTAATATAGACACCTTTAGGTAACTATAAACTCTTTTTGTTACAATAAAATAAAAAGGTTCTTTTATGGAAACAAAAGACTATAGCTGCTTTTTTCAACTAGCTACAGATATGATAGGTGGGAAATGGAAAGGGATGGTTCTTTGGGCACTTAAAAAAGGTGTAAAAAGAAATGGAGAACTTAAAAAATTAATTCCACAAATCAGCCAAAAAATGCTAACTCAACAATTAAGAGAGTTAGAAGAAGTAGGAATTGTAAGAAGAATAGTCTATCCCGTAATTCCACCAAAAGTAGAGTATGAACTTACAAAAAGTGGTGAAAAACTAATTCCTATACTTCAAGAACTTCATGATTGGGGCAAAGAATATGCAATTGAACATGATATCAATCTAATCAAAGATGCAAATTGTGTGATTGAATAATCACACAATTATTTACACTCTAAAACAAAACGCCATTGTGTAGAATCTTGATGTCCTAGACAGTTTGGTAAAACTGTAATAGTTGCATATTCACTAAAACCATCAGTTCTTAGTCTATAAGCTTTCCAGCCTTGTGTCCCTATACATCCTGATTTAAATATCTTTTTACCTTCATACTCAACTATAATATTATCTTTAGCTGTGTATGTTTCAAACTTCAATGTAATAGCTTTTGAATTTCCAATATTAACTTTATATTGCTCTGGTTTGTTATACCCTGCTTTTGCTATTTCATTACATTTTAAAGCATTGTCATGAATATATGCATCTTCAAAACTATACTTTTGTTGTCCATAACTTTCATTTCCACTATCTCCCCAAGCACCAAATAAATTAGTACTTAGAAAAATAAGAATAGATAAAAATAAGAGCTTCATCTAATCAAATGGTAGAACTACTCCACCACCCTCAGTAATTTTTGCTCCACCATAATCTTCTTCTGTTGGATTATCAAAATAAGTAGAAGAATTACTAGTCATTGAAGTTCTACAAATATCACCTTTTGATACTTTTCCATCAATTACTTCAGCAATTGACATCTTTGCAATACTTCTTACAATCTTGATTTTCCCTACTTTACTTTCAGTTCTACCAAGTGATTCTTTTGTGTATGAGTCATACATTTTTTTTCCAAGTTTATATACATCATACTCTTGCCCTACTTCTAAGCTTCCTTGATTTATAGTTATTTGTCCTGAACTTGTATCTATAATTTTTATAGGATAAATATTTTCCATAAGCTCAGTTGTGATTTTTTGAGAAACTATTTTCAAAGTATCTAAATATACTTGCTCGTAAGAGTTACCATCTGGTTCAAACTCTAAAGACATAGTATTTGACCACTTGATTTGTCTTGTTGCCATTGCTATAATTCTATACTGAACAGTTGCGTAACCTTTATATGAATCACTCATATTAGCTGCAATTGCTGATGTTGCAGAATCTTTTGATACACTTAGTTCAGTTAAATTTGATACAAGAAGATAATCTGCACCTAAAACCTGTCCAAGTTTTAATAACTCTTCTTTTGATGCATCCCTTGAAGCTATAACTGATTTTTCATTTCTATATGCACTATTTGCTTCACGGTCTAATACTGTAAATTTTCTAGTTTTAGTAATAGAACTTACTAACTCTTGAGTCATTCTTTGACTTGCATCCCTTGCACTTTTAACCTGTCCTAAAATAGAATAACTTGCTTGATTTGTATATGAAGGGACAATAGCTATTGCTCTTCTATTTTTTGGGCTTAAACCTGGAGTTTTATATTTTTTAGTAACCTTTGTTTTAGTTATACTAACTCTTGCTTCATATTCACCATTACCAAAATCAGATACATCTAAAATAGAATAACTATCTACTTTTCCTCTTGTGATTTTTCTAATTCTATTACTATAAATATATGCGGCACTATTTCCTTCAGTTGAGTTAACAGTTGCAGCGGTTGCAATGCTAACTTTATCAACATAAGTACCACTAATTTGTCCTAAGGCTTCTATAATTGCATTATTTACTGCCTCTGCTCTTGTGATTCCAATTCCTACACCTTCTGCTGTTTTAACAGTAGTTTTTGTAACTACCTCAGCAGAAGAAACCGTAAGTATAAGTGTTAGTGCTAATAATAATTTTTTAAACATCTCTTAACCTTAGAAATCATTCATATCATTAACAGGTTTACTCTCATAAGTTTTCGTTGATTTCACTGTTTTTGAAGTTGTTGAACTACTATTTTTTGCTTTTAACATATTATTAACTGCTTCAACATTGTCATAATTCCATACTCTTACAACACCTACATGATTAATACCATGGGTATCAGTAGCTTCCCAATCTGTTAAAGTTGTAATTCCTCTAAGTTTACCACTAGCTTTTGCTCTTACTTCTTGACTTATTTTACTAACTATATTTTTAATTACTTCTTCATTTAACATTTCAGCATTTGTTTCACTGTCAACTTCTTTTGTAACTATTCTCTCTATGATTTCACCTGTTTTAGAGTCACTTTTAAAACTAAGTCTTGTATTCATAAATTCAATAATTGCAGCATCTGCTAACATCTTAGCTTGATCTATTGCAGTTTTTGAAGCCATTTTATTTATATATGAATCATTTGAATCTTCATCATATGACCATCTACCATAACTTACAATAGTTGGTTTACCCTCAAGATCATATACTAGTCTAATTCCTAATTCATGTAAGAAATCTTTATCTTTTTGAGGAATTACAGAGTTTATATCTTTACCTTTTCCTTTGATTTTTGACTTTCTTAATAAAGACATATCTCTAGCTATTTGTTGAGTTTTTGCTGAAATAACAGCTACTACACCAACTGAATAGTTTCCTTTTTTATCAAAAGTTATATGCGTTCTAATTGGAGTTAAGCCTGACATATTTCCATATGCACTTGTTACTACTGATTTGATTAACTCTTTTTTAAATAGAATCTTTTTTTGTTTTTCGTTTAGCTTTTTAGGGTCTTTTCCTAATTCTTCTAATCCCTTATCAAGTTTCGCATCTATGTAATCCAATGTTTTATCTAATATTCCATCAACTTTTGATTCATTCTTTATTTTCTCTTCAAATTTTTTTGCATTTGTAGAAGTATCATTATATAAAGAGCTTAATCTTTCAGAACTTGTTTTACCAAAAGTATCAACTATATAATTTGATTGCAGGTCTAAAACTGCTTGTTCATAAGCGTTTACAACTGCTCTACCAAAATCAGCATCGGTAGGTTTTAAAGAAACAATTGCTTCTCCTTTAAAGAAAAACATTGTTCCATTTTTTTTAGCTCCGTAAGTTCCAAAACCAACCTCTTTTGAGACTCTTCTGAAAAAATCCCTCATAGTCTCTTTTGGAACAACTTGTTGTGCTTTTGACATCTCATTTTGTTTAGTTACATCTTCTTGTGTAATTGTATCATTAGCAAAAGCAAATGTACTCATAATAGTAGAAGCAACAATTGCTATTGATATTTTCTTAACTATTTTATTCATTGCTATAGCCTACCAAGTTACAGAGTCATTTGACCCTAGTTTTCCAACAACAGCTTCATCTTCCCAATATACTAAACCATTTTTTGCATTTGTAAGTTCTAGCTGGAAATAGTATTCAACTAATTGGTCTCCATCATTAGTTTTTGCACTTCTTTGTAAAATTCTTCCTGCAAGACCAAGCTCAGCTCCGACAAGTGTTCCTTTTTTTGCAATTGTTCTTTGGTCAAACTCTTCATTTCCTCTTAGTTTTCTTGTACTAATAGTTGTATCATCTCTTTCTGTCCCAACAGCATTTGTCATAACAGCTTTTCCTGATCTCATCATTGCAATTCTAATTTTTTTAGTTAACATTCTTGTATCAATTCTTTGTGTTGTATCATTTACAACATCACTCATCATAACAATATATCTTCCACCACCTCTTTTATTTAAAGCTCCACTTCTAAGTAGTGAATCAACCATATCTGTTGCTGCTTTTTCAAAATCCTGTCTATCAATTCCCATAGTCATAGGTGCTGCTTTTGGTGTAGAAGCTCCAATATATTGTGTTGGTGTTGCACAACCTGTAAATAAAAGTGCACTAAGTCCTGTTGCTGCTAGTAATAAGTTTGTTTTTTTCATCATTGTTCCTTTTTATTAATTTCCCTGATATTCATTGTGATAGCTACTTTTTCTTAGACTATCATCTTTTGTTGGTTCTTGTAATCTTATCTCAAAATCTTTTACTTTCATTGAAGGGGCTATTCCATGAATGATTAGTCCTCTTCTTTCTTCAACTTCTGTTATTGTCCATTTTGAAAGAATTGTTTTTTGAACAAATCCATTTTTATCCATCCAATTAACTTTATATGCTAAAACCTTATTTGAGCTTGAAAAGTTTCTAAATCTAGCTTCTACTTCCATTAGTCCATCTTCTCTTGTAAAGTAGTTTACTCTTTCAAGTTTTAGCCAGTTGTATATTGATGGGTTTTCAATAATAACATGAGGATCTGTAATTTTATTGTCTATTGACACTTTATTTTGATTACAACCTGTAAATAAAAATATTGCAAATATTGCAAAAACTATTCCTATTCGTTTCATATTTTCTCCTTATTATTTTTAAAATACTATTTCATGTACTTTACTATTTCCATGAACCTGTGACTTAACATAAATCATCGCATTTTTACCTTTTGGGATACTAACTGTTTTGATAATATTTCCCTTATCATCTTTTATCTCAATTGGTTTTCCAGTGATTCTTATTCTAGTACTTTGGAAAGATTTTGGTAATGCAGTCCAAGATCTAACATCTGCTTTGTTTGTTAGTCCTTGATAAACTGCTCCTAGTAACCCACCAACAAGTCCACCTTTATCTTGTAATTCATACTGAGCCCATGTTTTAAAAACTAAGTTTAATACAGCCTCAGAAACAACTCCTGGGAATCTTTTTTTGAACTCTGTTTTTATTACATTATCCATATTACAAACTTCTGTTGTTTTACTTCCATTTGCTGTTAAATAATTATATGAATATGCTCTTTCTTTAATTTTTGGTAAAGCAATACCTGTATAGTGAACTTTTCCTGTAAATAAAAATAGAGGAATATCTATTCTAATTTCATCTTTTACCATACCTTCACCATTTTCATAAATTACCCAAGCATATTTAGATTTTGATCTTTTTATACCTCTTGAGAATTTTTTACTTAGTGCATAATCTTTTTGTATTTGCTTATTAGAAGGGTTCATTCTAAGTGACTCTTTAAATAAGTCTCTAGCTTTTCTTGAGTCATTATTTAATAAAAAATAAACTCCCGAAACATAAGTTGTGAATGGATTTATAAAATCAGGATAAGATTGAAAGTCATTTAGTAATTTGTCATATTTTTTATAAATTACACTTTGAGTTTTATCATTTTCTGCTATTTTTTTAGTATCAACAGCTGATTGAGTTTTCTTTTTGTCTTTTTGTTTAGCTAGTTGCTCTTTATTTTTTTCATCTAATTCTTTTTTCTTTTCTTTTATCTCTTTTTCAAAGAATTCTTTTGCTCTTCTTTGTCTATCAAGTGCTCTATTAAATTCAACTCTTGCATTTACATGGTCATTTAAACTAGCAAAATTTAATGCCTTATAAGTGTTTACCATTACTTTTTCGTAAGTGTTTCCTTCATAGTCATTTACATTGTTATTTACTAAAACACTTGCTGTTCCCTCTCCTATGTTACTAAGAGTTGAATCTTTATCTACGTCTTGTTTATATTTATCTTCTGCTTTATCAAAAAGTTCAATACTTTTTTTATAATCAGTACAATTTCTGGCTAAAGAACCACCTTGGATTCCCCATAAAATAGTGTCATCATCATCTTTGATTTTTTCATCAATTTCAGTAAATTCACATTTGTCGCTAAGTAGCACCTTATTAAAATCATTCATAGACTGGCCATGTCCAGTTACCGCAGCACAACCACCCAAAAATAATATACTTGATAGAGCAAGTATATTGGTAATTAACAATTTTCTTGTCACAATTCTTCTCCTAAAAATTAGTAAAAAAATTATAACAAAAAAATGTCTCTCAATTGTCTCAATTTCATAAAGTAATAAGTTATTTTAATAATTTATATTATTGTGATACTTTGTTACGTGAAAAAGTTATATTATTTATATTTTTACTAGATATCTTCCTACTGCTTTTCCATCAAGTAATTTTGTATATGCTTCTTTTACCTCATCTAAAGAAATTTCCGTTGTTAACTCTTCTAAAGAATCAATTGCGAAGTCACCTGACAGTTTTTCCCATGCAGCTGTTTTTTTCTCTATTTTACACTCAACTGAATCAATTCCTACAAGTCTTACACCTCTTAAAATAAAAGGGAATACATTTGTTGGTAATTCATGTGAAGATGTAAGCCCACAACAAGTAGCTACTCCATCATATTTTATTAATTTTAAAGCTTCTGCAAGGATATTTCCACCAACAGTATCAATCACACCATCATACTTTTCACTTCCCATAGGTCTTTTATTTTCCACATCAAACTCTGCTCTTAAAATAACCTCTTTTGCTCCAAGTGATTTTAAAAAATCTATTTTCTCAGCTTTTCCTGAAATGGCAGTTACACTAAATCCAAGCTTGCTTAAAATTGCAACTGCAATACTTCCTACTCCTCCAGTTGCACCAGTAACTAGTACTTCTCCACTTGCAACACCATTATTTAAAAGTTCATTTACACTTAATGCTGCTGTAAGTCCTGCTGTTCCATAAGTCATAATCTCTTTATCACTAATATTTTCTGGAATAGTAACCACCCATGAAGCTGGTACCTTTACATATTCACTATGTCCACCATTTGTATTCATACCTAAGTCATATCCAGTTACTAGTACTTTTTGCCCTATTTCAAACTTATCACTTGTAGTTTTTTCTACTGTTCCAGCTACATCAATACCTGTTACATGAGGAAAAACTCTTGTAACTCCTGGATTACCAATAGAACTTAGTGCATCTTTGAAGTTTAATGATGAATACGTTGCTTTTATTAAAACTTCATTATCTTCTAATGTTGGAATCTCGATATCCTGAATTCCACAATCAAACTTTCTATCTTCTAACTTTTCTACTACAAATGCTTTCATTTTTTATCCTTTATTTCTTTATAGTAAAACTTTAGCTAAAATTAGACAAAGAGACAAGAACTAACTAAAAAGATAGGTACTAACTAAAAAGATACTTTAGTGAAAAGTAGGAGTTTAAAGTGAATAAAAGAATTGAAGAAAAAGAATCAAATGAAATTATTGAAAAGTGTCCAGTTGAAACTGCACTTGATGTATTAGCAGGAAAATGGAAAATTTTAATACTTTGGTATTTAAGAAGTGACACTTTAAGATTTAGTCAATTACAAAAAAAACTTCCAAGAACTACCCAAAAAATGCTAATTCAAAAACTAAGAGAGTTAGAAGAAGATGGCATAGTTCACAGAGAGGTTTATCCCGTTGTTCCTCCAAAAGTTGAGTATAGTTTAACTCAATATGGGCAAAGTCTAAAACCTATACTAAAACAACTTTATTTATGGGGTGAAGTTCATAAAGAGAAGTTTGACAAATAGATGAAGTCATTTTTTCTATGTTTATTTATAGTTTTATTTTTTAATGCCTGTGCTTCAATTCCGACAGTTGAACAAAGAGTTAAAACAGCAGATAATCTTATTAAAAATACAAAACCGAAAAAAGAGTTTTTTTCTACTGATGCTTTTTCTTTATACTCATTACAAAAAGCTTCTTTTTGCAAAACTTTAAGAGTATATATTGAAGGAGATGGATTATCGTGGATAACTAGAACAAAAATATCTACGAACCCCACACCTATAAATCCCCTTGCTATGAAACTATTCTTAAAAGATAGTAGCAATTGTAAAATATACTTAGCAAGACCCTGTCAATACACAAAAGATAAAAAATGTGAAAAAAAATATTGGACTTCTCATAGATTTTCAAAAGAGGTTTTAACTTCATATTTAAATACCTTTGATTTATTAAAGAAAAGGTATCAAAATAAAGACTTTGAGCTCATTGGGTTTTCAGGTGGTGGAGCAATTGCTACTTTAATAAGTGCAAAAAGAGAAGATATAAATCTTCTTGTAACAGTTGCTGGTAACCTTGACCATAAAGCTTGGACAAAACAGAAAAGAATAACACCACTTTATGGTTCTTTAAATCCAATAAACTACACCAATAAACTAAAAGATATAAAACAGATTCATTTAATAGGAGGAAAAGATAGAATAATAAGCCAATCTATTTTTAATTCATACATCTCATATTTTAATGACAAATCAAATATAAAAAGCAGTATTTATAAAGATTATACTCATCAAAAAGGATGGGAAAAAAACTGGAAAAAAATCATAAAATATATTTATCTATTCTAATATTATTTCTATTTGACTTTCATTTGACTTTCATTTGATAAAATCTATTTTTAAGGAGAAAATCATGAGTAAATTTATAGTTGCCTTTTTTATATTATTTGTAAACCAAGTTTTTGCAATGCAACTTTTTGTAAAGACACTTACAGGAAAAACAATCACTTTAGATGTTGAGGCAGGTGATAGTATTGAAAATGTAAAAGCAAAAATACAAGATAAAGAAGGGATACCACCCAACCTACAAAATGTTATTTTTGCGGGGAAACAGCTTGAAGATGGTAGAACACTAAGTGATTATAATATTCAAGAAGAGAGTACTCTCCACTTAGTCTTAAATCTTTCAGGCAATAATGGAAATAGTAATAACGGAAACAATAATAACTCATATTTTGAAGCTACAAATCCAAATCAAAAGCAATCAGCAAGTGCAGCAAAAGCACTTGATAAGATTAAAGCTAATGGTGGTAATTTAGATGGATTTATATCAAAACTTGATAATAAAGCTAGTGAAAAAGAAGTTGCTCATGCAGTAAAAGAAACAACACCTATTGTAGTTTCTGCAATAGTAAATACATCAAATCAAGTTCAAGGTAGTATTAGTAGTGTTATTTCAGGAAGACAACTTGGAGTTAGAGGTATTAGTTCTTTCTCATCTGCTTCAGGTGCTAACTCTGGGGATTATTTGCAAGGTAACTATTCTGCTTGGTCTAAAATCTTTGGAGCACAAGCAAAGCAAGATGATAAAGATGGTTTTGATGGATATACTTTTGATTCTTATGGTATTGCATTTGGTGCAGACAAAGAGTTTGGAGAGAATGAAAGATTTGGTTTAGCCTTTGTTTATGCCAATGGAGATATTGATACAAACAATGTATCTCAATCTAGTTCTTTAGATATCTATAACTTAGTAGCCTACGGTTCTATGCCAATATTAGATAAAAATACTATCTTCTTTTATCAAGGAAGTATAGGTATTCAAGATACAAAAACTTCAAGAAAAGAGAATACTACTAACTCTACTGCTACGGCTGATTTCAATGGATTCTTAGCAAGTTTATCAGCAAGAGTTATTAGAAATATACAAATAAATGACAAGCTATTAATAGTACCTACTTTTAAAGCTATGTATTCATATATTAAGAACCCTTCTTACTCTGAAACTGGTGCTGGTGCATTAAACCTAAATATAGGTGAACTTTCAACAGATAGTTTAAAAGTAGGTCTTGGTGCTGATTTAGAGTATAAACTAAAAAGTGGATATTCACTTCTTACAAATGCAATGCTTAATTATGATATAGAACAAGCTTCTAATGTAAGTACTTCATCATATGCCGGAAACTCTTCACTCTCATTTACAACAAAGGGAATGGAAAATGATAGACTAAGCTATGAAGCTGGTATTGGTATTAAGAAATCTATAAATGATGAAACTAACTTAAGATTTGAATACAACTATGAAGGAAGAGGCTCTACTTTTTCTAATCAAACAATTTCTGCTAAACTTTCTTGGAAATTTTAGTAAAAACATACCTACTATATTATGATTCAAGCAAAGTGGGTGTTTTAATAGTAGATTAACTATCTTTAGAGATAATACAGCAGTTTAAAAAAGTGAGTTTTAGTGACAAACATAAAAAAACATTTAAATATTTTAATTGTTGAAGATGACTTAGAGATTCAAGAAAATCTTTTGAATACTCTAAGTCTTATTTTCAAAAATACCTTTGTTGCAAATGATGGAATAGAAGCATTAGAAATATATAATAATAAAACGATAGATATAATATTGACTGATTATGTTATGCCAAATATGGATGCTTTTGAGTTAATTACTTCAATAAGAGAAAAAAACAGCTCAATCCCCATACTTGTGTTAAGTAGTTTTATGGATATTGAGAAATTACAAAAATGTATTCCTTTAGGGTTATTACAGTTTTTAGAAAAACCTATATCTTTTGATACGCTTTTAGATGAAATTAATAAAGGTGTCACGAATCTTGACATTAAATATCAACTAGCTATGGATACTATTTATTATAAAAAAAGAAGTTTAATGATAATCAATGAAGAAAATATTGAGTTGACTATCTTTGAAAATAAAGTACTAGATATTTTATGTTCAAATAAAAATGAAATTATAGAGACTAAATCTATTATTTCTTATTTAGATAATCAAAATGTTGATAAAACTACAGTTAAAAATATAGTTTATAGACTTAGAAAAAAACTTCCAAATACAAATATAATTTCCCATAGAAACTTAGGATACTCAATTAAATATGATTAAACATTTTTTACTATTATTACTATTTACACAAGTTTATTATGCTGATGATATCATCATAAAGAATAATTTTCAAGAAAGTTTATATACAAATAGTGAGCAAGTTTTTATAAGCAAAAAAAACCTTTCTATAAAAGAGATACAAAAACAAGATTTTTATTCTGTCAAAAAGTCAAATTTCCCAAAAACACCAAACTACATTTGGGTTAAATTTAAACTAACTAATCTTTCAAGTAAAAATAAGGAAATCTTTTTTAGAAACATCCGTGCAGGAATTGATTATATTGATGTATTTATACTTAAAGATAAAAAGGTCGTAAAACAGTTTTTTTTAGGTGATTTAAGAAGCCAAGAAATAAGAGATACTCTGTCTAGAAAAAGTATATTCTCTTATAATTTTGAAAGTGATTCAAAGTATGAATTATATATAAAATACAAAAGTATTGGTGCAATTACAAATAAATGGGAGATATTTACCCATGAAAGTTTTTTTAGAACAGAAACCCTTGAGTCTATGACTTGGGGAGTTATATATGGAATTTTTATCTCTTTGATGATTTATAATAGTGTTTTATACTTTATGACAAAAAATACTGCATTTTTGTTTTATATTCTATCTACTCTTTTTTCAGGATTTTATCTTTTAACATTAAATGGAGTTTTTTATCAATTAAACTTAGGTATAAATCTTTATATAATCACTATTTCTACTTGGTACTTTGCATATCTTTATATAATTTTTCTTCTTCTATTTATTATCAAATTTTTTGAAGAAAGAAAAAATTCAAAACTAAATAAACTGATTAAATCTCTTATTGTATTTCAAATGATTTCTATGATTTTATTAAGTATAGGGTTTTATGATAATTCATACCACTATGAAACTTCGAAAATTGATAATTTCGCATTACTTTCATTTTTTCTTATATTTCTAATTTCTATTTTTGAATATAAAAAAGACAAAGATTACTCTTTATACTTTCTTGTTGGACAAGCTATTTATATAGTGTGTTTTTGTTATTATACATTGGAAATAATGGGTGTAGTTACTGTACTACAGTATTCTTGGCTAATACTTCCAATAGGACTTCTACTTGAAGTTATATTCATATCTTTAGCACTTAATTCTAAAATTAATCTAATTGAAAAAGAGAAGCTATCTATGGAAAAGCAACTTCTTGAGCAATCAAGATTTACAAATGCAGGAAGGACTATTTCTTATATCATTCATCAAATTAAAAATCCGATTGCACAACTAGGCAGCCAAATAAACCTAATAGAAGCAACAATGTTACTAAACAAAGATAAGCTTGAAGAAACCATAAAAAATAAGCTTCCTAAAATAAAAGCTACATTTGAGTATATAAATGAAGTATCCCATAGTGTAGATACTCTATTTTTAAACCCAAAAGGAAAAGAACAATTTTGTATTCAAAAACAAATTGATATTTTACTGTCTTTACAAAAAGATATCCTCTCTTCACACAAAATAAAGATAATAAAAGATGTGAATAGTTTTAATATATATTCATATAAAGGTACTTTTTCCAATATCTTTATGGTTATTCTGGAAAATGCAATCTATGAGCTAAAAAGAAAAAATTATGAAAGAATTATCACAATTAATACAATATATTATGAAAATAGTTTAACACTTATAATTAAAGATAATGCAGGAGGAGTAAAAAATATTGATAGTATTTTTGACGATAGTTACTCTAAAAAAGAGCATAAAGGAAGTGGTTTAGGTTTAGCTCTAGCAAAGACCTTGATAACAAAAAAACTTGATGGTACAATTTCAGTTAAAAATGACAATAAAGGAGCTAACTTTATTCTTACAATTCCTATTTCAGAGGCTTCTTTAGAAAAAAGTAAACAATAGCACTGATTCCTGCACTTGAAAGTGTCATTGCCATAATCATAATTTGATACCTAACAGCAATTAATGGGTCAACTCCTGATAAGATTTGTCCTGTCATCATTCCTGGAAGTGCAACAAGTCCAACTGCAAGCAAAGAGTTTATTTGAGGTATCATACAAGCCTTAAAAGCTATGTGCCTAGCTTCTTCAAAGTTTACTCTATTTCTTTCTTTTTCAAAGCGCTCAAGAGCCAAAGATAAAGCATTCATTGTATTTGCAAATATCATTCCTGCAATTGGAACAACATATCTAGGTTCATATAAAGATTCTAAATCAAGAACCAAGCCTATAATGATACTCAAATTAATAAGTCCAGATATAGCCACAGCTAAAACTATCTGCCCATAGTGAGCAAAAGATTTATCATTTGTATTTCGTAAAGTAATCCAAGATGACACTACAATCATAAAACATACAATAAATATACCAATTTTTAAATCATTAGTTTTAAATATAAAAACTAGTAAATACCCAATAGCAATCAGCTGGATAATCATTCTTAAAGTTGAAAATAATATATCGGTTTTATCTTTAGTCCATTTATAGTAAAAATACCATACAAAAATTAAAGGTAGAAAAGAGAAAGATAAGTTAAAAAATGAGATTGTATTCATTTTTTAACTTCTAAGTAAGTCCTTAAGACTGTCATGGGGGTTTTTGCCATCAAGTATTAGTTTTACTTCATTTGCAATAGGAGTATAGATTTTATTTTTTTTAGAAAGAATATCTATAGCTTCAGCAGTTTTAACACCTTCTGCAACTTCTCCTAACTCTTCTAAAATAGTTTCTAAGCTCTTTCCTCGTGCTAGACCAAGTCCTACACGGAAGTTTCTACTTAATTCACTACTTGCTGTTAAAAATAGATCCCCTGCTCCACTAAGTCCAAGAAAGCTATCTTTTTTAGCTCCAAACTCTTTTCCAAATCTTTGCATCTCCACAAGACC
>Ga0193951_1000787_pt1 | contig 14085 bp, 15 predicted proteins | sample BB_2_MG_FD_140370 | JGI IMG/M metagenome (GOLD analysis project Ga0193951, IMG submission 140370) | Microbial mat bacterial communities from the Broadkill River, Lewes, Delaware, United States - BB_2_MG | ecosystem: Environmental > Aquatic > Freshwater > River > Microbial mats | place: USA... | reverse complement strand
CTTGTGTTTGTAGAACCGCTTGATGCTGCATATAATGCGTACGGTACACTCATTAATTCGCTTGTACCAGAAATAGTATAATTAGAACCGCCATTAGGATCGGTTTCTGTTTTAATAAAGTAAGGTCCATTTGCCCAATTAATACCTGAAAAAGTGCCTGTAACTGGAGTACCTGTGCCAATCTCTATAGTTACAAGTCCGTTTATGTTAGTAAGTGCATTACTAAAGGTTTCTTTAAAAACCTCTGTACCTGTTGCTGTGCCTTGTAAAATGCTTATACGCATACTTACGTTGGTGTTTGAAACAAGGGTATTACTCGCATCGCGAACTACCGCTTGGTAACTCATTTTCTGAGGCGATTGAGCGAACACATTAGGTAGATAACATAAAATAGCTATGGCTACAAATGACCTTTTTAAAATTGGAATCAATATTTTCATGATTAATTGTTTTTAATAATTTTAAATGTTTTTAATAATTGACGTTGGTCAAACACCATTAACAAATAGGTTGCCGACGGCAATTGGTTGAGTAGAATTTCTGATTCAACCTCAAGTATTTTATTGAATTGTAGTTTTCTTCCATATATGTCATAGACCTCATATTTAAGGTCTTCGGAAGTATAATTTCCTATTTTCAAAGTAACTTTTGATGTTGTAGGGTTGGGAAACACCACCATGTCTAAGGAAATGGTTGGAAAATCATCTATACCAAGTGTTGAAATTTCAAAAGCATGTTGCACACCTTGGCTTGTAGAACCATCTGCACTGCTTACTGCACTATAATCTATTTGTCCAACGGTATAACTTGCCGAACCTCCACTGCCGGAAGCAGTGCCTCCAGAAACAACAGTATTGTTTTGTGCGAAACCATATTGAAGTCCGAACAAGACACAAGCATAAAATAATAGTTTCATCGTTTTTGTTTTAAAAGGTTATTGCTTACTGTATTTAATTTGATATTTATGGTTTGTTACACCTTTTATACCTAGATTTTTCCAATAATAAGTTGCGCAACCGCTATGGCTTTTTGTTTGTTATCATGGTCGTCATTAGATACTTTAACATGTACATGAAACATATAATTGCTTGAAAGAAACGTCAACTGAGACATCCTAGAATCCCAAACAGCCACAGCTCCTAAATTGGAAATTTCTTGAGGCTGTTTGTAAACTGATGTGGATTGCTTAAACATGGCTTCGTTAGCTTTTTTTACCATCACAATTAAAACTTCACTAGGCTTCGCCGTTTTAAATTCCTGACCTCCAAATGATCTTGATGTCGTCACCTTTCCGTCTTCCCATTTATAAATACAAGTTGGATAGGTATAAACTACATCCTTCAATTCTATAGGATATTCTTCAACCACAAACATGTTTTTTATTTCATGTAACGAAACCAATTCACAAGGAGAATCAACAACAGACCTTATTATCGGGTTTTCATTTTTTGCCGCTATCTTATCTTGAGAGCTATCCGCTTTGTTTCCCTGGTTATTACAGGCTAATACCATCATAGAAAACAATAGAATTAGTAAATTGATCTTTATAATTTTTATTTTAAGCTTCTTTAGAAATTTGACCATGAGATAATTTTAAAAGTTGTGTTTTTATTATTGACTGCATTCTATCCTTCTTTCTTCTATTTTTAAACCAACTGAATGACTATAAATAAAAGGTTTCACGTATTGCTATAAATTTTTAAACTTCTGTAGGTTTTCAATTCCCATGGCATCCCAAAGTGCGTTAGTATCCATTGCTTTACCTTCTACCGTTACATAAAACCGGTTGTTGTAGAGAAATCTCAATTCAGATTGAAAATCTGCTTTAGTATTTTCATCGCGATCAGTGCCAAAGGTTAATATGCCGTTTCGCTCTTTTTTTGAATACCTTATAGTATTGTTGCTCTCTGAAGTTATGGTATTAAGCTCTAACATTTTTAAAGGTATAATCGCACCAACAGCTTTCTGGCCAGCTGCGTCTAAAATTTCAATTCTTATAGTATCATTTCCAAAATGTCCTGCAACGTTTTGACTTCCAATAATTTTAGGTTCAAGCTTATGTTCTTCTGACTTATCTATACTTAGATTTTTTAATCGTTTGGGAAATGCTTCAATAAGTTGCTCATTAGTTAATGGTGTTTTTGTACCTAGTTCTTTACGTAGTTCTGCATATTTATCATTTATATTTTCATTTTTACCAGTCACTTCATTCAACACCTCCTTAACAACCTTAGATTCAGTCGTGCCAGAAGATTTTGAATCTTCCTTACAAGACGTCATAAAAACGATCATAAGCATAAGTGGCAATAATGTTTTCAATATATTAGGACTTGTTCTCATAGATGATGTTTTAAATTTTTCTCTTTTTTACATGAATTTATAATTCGATTTTTCTATGTTCCGCTTCACGTCCTCCAAGCCAATACACTCCATCGTTGCGCTTTCTTTTTTCTTTTTTAAATTTTGCATATCCATAGAAATCATGAGTGTTTTCTCATTAGGATCAAAATAATCTTTAAGCTGTGTTGGTATTTTAGTGGTTTTATTTTTGAAGATATCATCAAAACTCACTTCGGTTTCGTTAGTAAAATACATGACCATTTCATACTCCGCATTAGTGGCTTTAACTCCTTTGCAGTTAAAACCATTTACTGTTTTTTCTGGTAACACTTCAAATTTAAATTGGTCCGATTCGTTATTTGCCTCGTCAATATCTAACTCTGGCATTTGGTTTACCATACCTATATTATTACCTTCAGATTCCATAAACATTACAGTTACCTTGTTTTCATTATCCATAACCGTAAACATACTTTCCATGACAGCGGTAGTAAATCCAAAATAAGAAGCATCTGGTTTTAAATAATAATCAAAAACCATTTCGCCTTCTTTGGTGGTCATTTTTAAAGAATATTTCCAAGTAAAATCATAAGAATCGGCAACTAAAGAGGCTTCGGCTTTTTCTTTGCTACCCCCAAATGGATTAGTATCAAAAGCCTTATCCATGGATTTAGTAGCTTTTTCAGACGCTCTATCAGCGGCTTTTTCAATGACAGCGTTTTCCACCTTTTGCTCTACTCGTTTTTTAAGTTTATTTAAAAACTGAGCTTGAGATGTTGAGATAGAAAACAAGCAAAAAACAATAGATACAATAACACAAGTATTTTTACTTTTCATGTTGATTTGATTTAGAATGATTTATCTTTAGTGAAGGAAAAATCACAGATGTTAACATCTTCTAAAAAAAAATTCTAAATTTCTATGGAACAACATTTTGTTGATGCTCTAAAAAACGATGACACCAAGCTCATCAAAGTGATTTATGGCGATTATAGAAATGAATTTATTTTCTTTTCTAAAAAATATAATATTGCAGAAGCTGATAGCTTAGACATCTATCAAGAAGCGTTTTTAGCGATTAGAAAACACGCCATATCAGGAAAACTACAGGACGTCAATAGCAGCTTTAAAACCTATCTTTTTGGTATTGGAAAACATCTTATTTACAATAAATTAAAAGAGTATTCCTCCAAGCAATCTTATGATCTTATACTACATAAAGCAGATGCTGATTATGAAGAAATTACTATAGATACCTCAGAAAAGCTTACTAAAGAGCAAGAATTACTTCGTCATTATTTTAAGCAATTAGGAAAAAGTTGCCAGCAAATGTTAACATTGAGTTTTTACAGAGGACTAACTAATGATGAAATAGCAACTTTAGAAGGTTATGAAAATGAAGGCGTAGTGCGAAGTCAAAAATCGCGTTGCCTGAAAACATTGAAAAACCTGATAAAAAACCCCTTAAATAATGACTAACGAAACACTAATAGAAAAGTATTTTTCTAAGAGGTTGACAACAGACGAATCTCTAGAATTCCAAAAACTTTACGATACTAATCCCAATTTTAAACAAGAAGTAGATTTCCTTAAAACTGTGAGAACAGTTACTGAAACAGAAGATGACGCACAATTTAAAAAGCAATTAGAGTCTTATGAGTCTGAATATATTCCGGAAGAAAAAAGCACTACAAAAACATGGTTAAAGCCTCTAATAGCAGCTGCAGGACTTATATTGATAATGTTTAGTATTAATTTTTTTATGACTTCAAATAGTAATGAAGAAAAATTATTTTCAACCTATTTTGAACCTTCAAAAAATGTAACATCACCTATTGTACGATCAGCAGATCATGAAACCATTTTAAATAACGCATTTATAGCTTATGATGAACAAAATTATAAACAAGCTATAGCTTTATTTGAATCCTCCTATCAAACTTCAAAACAATCTGAGCTCTTATTTTATGAAGGCAATAGTCTTTTGGCTTTAGGAGACACCAATTTGGCTATTGAAAAATTCAAGGAACATTTAAAATATTCAGATATATTAACCCATCGCTCGCATTGGTATTTAGCCTTAGCCTATTTAAAAATAAAACAAACAGACAAAGCGAAACACGAGCTAAACGCGTTACTAGATTCTGGTGAAACGTTCAAAAAAGCGGAAGCAACATCACTTCTTAAAAAACTGAATTAATCGTTTTCTAAAAAAGAGAACACCTACAAAAAGCCCAATAAGCACATATACCCAATAGTATTGCGTCTCTACAAGAGCATCGGTATTACCACTAATAACAAAACCAGACCAATAATAAGGATGTTTTAGCAAGTCGTCATCTGTGTGTTTTAAATAGTCTAATTTGGCATTTTTAAGTGCTTCATCTTTAAATTCACCTTGCTTTAAATGCGTATAGAAATACGACATTATTTTAGCAGTAGCTTCGTCTTCTACCTTCCATAAACTCATCACTGTACTTGGAACTCCTGCATAATTAAAAGCGCGAGACAAACTAATAACACCTTCGCCATTTTCATAAAAACCATTTCCGGTATCACAGGCACTTAAAACCGCCATATTAGCCTTTAAAGTTTCGTTATACAATTCTGAAATGAACAGCAGATTATCTTCTTCACCATAAAAATTAAGTGATGAAAATTCAGGGTGAACCTCATCAATATTTGAATGCATGGCCAAATGCAACACATTAAAATTATTGGCCTGGTTCATAAAGTTTAACTTAGAAGCATTCAAAAAGGCATCTCCATTAAAAATGTTTAGAATAGCATTTAATTCACTGGACGCTTTAGGTAATTTTGACTCCAAATTAGACGCTGAAAACGCTCCTATTTTCACCTTTTCAAAGCTTGATTTAATTTTTTTCTGTTCCTGATAAAGCAATAATGAAGACCCATAGCTTATCAAAGGCATATTCTCCTCCAAAAGAAACGCTTCAAAAGGCAAATAATGTATTGCACCATCAGGAATAATAGTGAGCTTCTCATAGTCTCCATAATTTAGTTGAGGCAATAACAAAGTTGATAACCTCTTAAATGATTCTTGATAATTTGGTGTTCTTTCTTTTAAAGTCGATAAACATGTTTTTAAAGCACTTATCACAATGGTTTTATCACTTTGTGGCAAGATTTTAATCTGACTTTTAGTTATTAAAAAAGGATATAATTTATCCTCCGTAAAAATATATTTTACAACGCCTTCGTTATCTTTTAAATCCTCTTGCAAAGTTTTGATATTGAAGTGTTGTACATTAAACTGATAGTAGGTTTGATTTTGTTGCTTTATTGAATCTTGCACCTTGTCTAAATCGTTCTTTAGTTTGAAAATCTTATTCTGCCAAAGTGATTTTTTTTCTTCTGAACCTTGTTTCAAATCAATTAAAGCCTTCTGATAAAAGTTAAGTTGGGCTTTAATATTCTCTTCTTGATTAATTAAGTTTTGTGGAATATTTAACTGCTGTCTTTGGTTGTTAAACACAAATTTAGACCATGTTAATTTTGAACCGTTATTCTCAATACTATTTAAAATTTCGGATAACAAACTTGTATCATCAGGTTGTACCGAAGCCACTTTTAATAAGCCTTTATTTATAGCATTATAGTTTAAAAACAAACTTTCGTTATAGCGCTGCCCTAAATACAATTGATTGTAAATTTCAGAGGCCAAAACATAACGCTGTGTCGCTTTTTCTAAATTTATTTTAGAATGGTCTTCGTTATACCGTTCAAAATAAAAATCGCCCATGGCCAAGAATCCAGCAATCGTTTCAAATGAAATTAAAGGTTTTAAATCTTCAAGTTTTAAATCTTCAATTGTTTTATTAGAGTTATTCACTACTCTAAAAGCTTCATCAAAATAGTGCTTTGATGCTTCCTTTTGGTCTAGCCCTTGTGCTGTTTTCGCATTTAAAATCGCCAACTTAAATTGGCTTGAAGTCGCTTCATCTTCTTTAAAATCCTTTAATTGATCTAACAAAATTGAGGCTTCATCAAAGTTTCTTCCTTCTATGAGTAATTCTGATTTATATAATTTAGTACTGAACGCTTTGGTGTAATACTCCGTTTTATAATCTTCTGTTATGGCAATGGTTTTATTTAACAATTGCAACGCTTTTTCAGGCTGTTTAGTTGCGATAATTGACGCGTAAAATTTTAATGTAGCGCTTAAAGTGTTGACTTCAAACCTGGATAATTTTTTACGTGTATCAATAGTTTTTATTATCGCATCTGTATAATAAACGGTTTTAAGCGTGTCCTTCTTTCGAGAATAATGCAACATTAAATCGTACCAATTAGACAATTGATCTTCGTAAATTTCCTCCTTATTCCTTAATAGAAGATTGTTTTTAGTGGTTTTAGCAATGGTTCTTAATTTATCTTTTTTTAGAATATACTCTTCTGCTTTATCAAAATCTCCATAGTAGGAATACCAATAAAATAAATTTCCATAACAACTGTAAAGGAACTGTTGATTATCGTTTTCATCAAGGGCTTCCCAAATGGTTTTTGCTTTTAAAAGGGATTCTAATTCCTTTGTCTTCAATCCTAAATACCTATACTCTACAGCAATATTATTGTAGGCTTGCGCCACATCGGTGTTATATTCACCAATTATACTTTTATATAAATCGAGTGAGGTTTGGTAATGCTCTACGGCTTTAGAATAATCGCCTAGTGCGCTGTAGATAAACCCAATATCATAAATTAAATCTACAAAGGATTTATCTTTATTAGAGAGTGTATCTTTTAAAACTTCATAACCCAATTGGGCCTGTTCTAAAGCGTGTTCCCAATTCCCTAAATAAGCCGTTTGATGATATATACGATTTTGAATTTGGTACTGAAATATTCTATCTGGATGTTTCTCTCTACTATATAAATCCCTGGCGCTTATAGCCGATTGCAAAGCACTATCTAAATACTGTTCACGAACCTTTTTAGTTATAGTTTTATCTACATTATGGTAGTCATAACTTTTAAACTCCATACTTGCAGAATTGGTATGAAAAAGCTTGGCTTTAAGATACGTTTGATAATCTACAGAAGAATTATTTAAGGTTTGTATCGCTTGCTTCCTAAAAATTAGTGCTTGGTCGTACTCCCCTTTTAGTTGCAAAGAATCGGCAAGAATAGTTAAGGTATCTTTTTGATAAATATTTTGAGAATACCCAAAAGACAAGGATATAATAAACAAGTAAATGAAAGGATAGGGCTTCATTGTATTGGTTAATTACATTAAAATTAAACAATTAACCTGTCGCAGCTAAGAATTAAGTTGACTTTTGTTATAATTTCAAAATAAATCATAAATAACATAGCATCACTTCAACATTTTTTTAGTCTCTTCTCCTTCAATTTTTAATGCCGTATAATCTAATTTCCAACCAATAGTCTCTACTAAATTTTCAATAAGATGAATGGCTTCTAAAGCCTCTTGTTTTGCGATATTATACAAGCCACTTTCTGGAATTTTTTCCATAATATGCGTTTTAGCTCTAGTCTGTAACTCCGTTAAATCGGTAGCTTCAAACTTATTAAACATACCATCGCGCTTATCATAATAATTTATATTGCTTTCAATAGATAGCACTTCTGGCTGTGGAAAATGTGTTAAATGAACTGTTTTTGTTTTAGCGTTTGAAGACATTTGCACTTTACCCAAATCGAAGCCAACATGCGCTTTAGCATTAATGACGACTAAAGCTTTTTTTCGACTAGAAATTAATTTTAAGAACTTTTCTTTTACGTCTTCATAATGATAGATCTCTGCAAAATCACCTTCAACGGTAACAAATTTACAGACGCGTTTTATTTTGTCTAATATTAAAATGGACTGTTCATTAGTGATTTTTTTAGTCTTCCATTGTTTATATATGGTTACCAAACCTAAAGTCACTAAAATGCTAATAATGATTATAAAAAATGTTTCCATGCTATTTACCTATTTCTCCTAAATGCGTGTTTTTAAATGCGTCATCAAATTTTAATCCATAGCCAAAGATTCTATCCATAGATGCATGAGCAAATAAAATAATACCCACTAATTTCAGCCATTCAATTTCAAAATACATGCCAAGAAAATAAATAAGTATTGCTAAACCTTTATGATGAAACATATTGTAGACTGTTGCTCCTATTTTAGTATTAAAAATATAACCTAACATACCAATATCTGGCACTAAAATTAAAGCTAAAAACCACCACCAAGCATAACTAAGTTGGTTAAACAAGAAAATACCAAAAACAAACATTCCTAATTCTTCTAGCTTTAAAACAAATTTCATAATTACACTATTACCTTATACAATATAGGTTTACTTGGACTTGCATCGTTTTCAAATGGTGCAATTTGAAGATTAAGCATATAACAACCATCTGATATTTTATTAGACACATAAATAAATTCTGTAATTGTAGCATCTAATCGTAATTTCCCCTTAGTATTCCAAAACGCATTGTGCGCTAAGAGTTCGCCTCCATCTTGCTCTTTGTCTACACTAGGCAAATCAATAAGAAGATGTTTTACTCCTTTGTTTTTTAGATACTCTGCGGCATCTTCTAACAAATACGTTGGGTTGGTATTAGAATATTGCTTGGTGAATTTATCACGTGTATTGGGCATGGTTCTAATCACAATGGCTTCGCGTTTTTTATTGCCTAAGGCAAACTGTAATTGTTTTCTAGAAATCACATAATCGTCGCCTTGCTTTTCTGGAGCAACCGTTACCACTTCCGCTAAAAAGAAAAACTGTTTTAAATGTTGGTTTATAGAATAGACTTTTTCTGTAATATGACCAACCGTTTCTGTATGTGTACCATGCGAATGCGGATTAAAAGTAATGGTATTAAAATTTACCACAGCACCATTAGCCACACTTACAATTTCACCATCTATAATTTCAGGTTCAATTTTAGGAGGATCTAAATACCATGCATTTACATTATTAGGTTTTCCTGTTAGAGGTATTGAAATATCTAAAGGTTGTGATAAATCTATAGTTCTTTTTTTCGATTTGAATTGTATTGTTGCTAACACGTTTAATTGATTTTAAATAATTCGCTGGCAATACCATCACACAAAAACTGTCCTTTTTTTGTGACGCGTAAATGTCCATCATCAATATACAATAATTGTTGATTTATAAAAACTTCTGATTGCTCAATTAAGTAATCTTTAAAAACGAGACCAAAGTCTTCTTCTACTTTACGAAATGAAACTCCCCAAATGGTACGCAAACCTGTCATTATATATTCATTGTACTGATCGGTTTGTGTTAACGTTTCAATCTCAATGGGCAACTCATGTTGTGCTATAGCATTTATGTATTTGGAATTATTTTTTACATTCCATCCACGTTGTTTTCCATTGAACGAATGTGCCGACGGTCCAATTCCGAGATAAGATTTCCCTTGCCAATAGGCCGAATTGTTTTTACTAAAATACCCGTCTTTTCCAAAATTAGAGAGTTCGTAATGTACAAACCCGGAAGCTTCTAACTTATCTTTCAACATATGAAATTGTTCATGCGCTTGCTCGTCATCCACATTATCTATAATGCCTTTTTTAATAAAAGACGCCAAAGCCGTTTTAGGCTCAACGGTTAATGCATAGCTTGAAATATGAGGCACTCCAAAACTTAAAGCCATTTCTATATTTGCCAACCATTGCACGTTTGAGGCTCCTGGAATGCCGTAAATTAAATCTAAAGAAATATTATCGAAATGCTTAGTGGCTTCTTCTAAACACGATTTAGCTTCGTTGGCATTATGTGCACGATTCATCAGTTTTAAATCCGCTTCAAAAAAGGATTGAATACCTATAGACAACCTATTGATTGGACTCTTAGAGAGTGCTATGATGCGTTCTTTAGATAAATCATCTGGATTGGCTTCAAGTGTAATTTCTGGGTGGTCTGAAACCTTGTAATTTTTATAAACTGAATCTATTATAAATTGTAATTCATCATTCGTTAATAAGCTCGGTGTTCCACCTCCAAAATAAATAGTTTCTACGCTGGAATTTTTAAATTCACCTTTACGAAGTTCTAATTCTTGACACAACGCATTTATAAGTTCATCTTTTTTCTTCAAAGAGGTTGAAAAATGAAAGTCGCAATAATGACACGCTTGCTTGCAAAATGGTATGTGGATATAGATGCCGCTCATATTAGTTTTCAGTATTCAGTATTTAGTCGCAGTTTGCAGTCGGTTGCAATCAAATTTTTTCTTATTCTTCAAATAAGTCATACAAGGTTGAAATTCTTAAATCACAATACATTTTCATGAAATTAAAATAAAGCATATCAAATTGACTGCCATAAATTTCTCGTCTCGTTTCCCAAGATTCATATTCTGGAAATTTCAATTGAAACTGGCCTTCAACAAAAGTTTCCCAAAGTTTTTCTGAAGCTTCAAAAGCTGTTATAAATGTAGAATCCTTACTATTTATACGCTTCAATTCAATAACTAATGAATCTTTAATTTTTTGAGATTGGTAATAGTTTTCATGAGCAATATCATTCATTTCAACTTGCCCTTGACTGAATCCTACTAAAGATTGAAGTAATACAACAAATAAAATGATGATTCTCATGTTCTGTTTTTAACTGAATAATCCGATTGCAATTGGCTTATTTTTTAACGCGGCCTTCGTTCTGCTTTACAAAGGCAGACCATCCCGAATAACTTTTACCAACCTCAACGCGTCCTTCGTTATAAAAATGACAAACGGCAGCAGCCAAACCATCCATAGAATCTAAATTCTTAGGAATTGTTTTAAGCCCTAACATACTTTGCAACATTTTAGCGACTTGCTCTTTGCTGGCATTTCCATTTCCGGTAATCGCCATTTTAATTTTTTTAGGAGCATATTCGGTAATAGGCACTTCGCGCGACAAACCTGCAGCCATAGCAACACCTTGTGCGCGTCCTAATTTGAGCATACTCTGTACGTTTTTACCAAAAAACGGAGCTTCAATTGCTATTTCATCGGGATGATAGGTATCTATGAGCTCTACCGTACGTTCAAAAATAAGTTTGAGTTTTAAATAATGGTCGTCATACTTTTTGAGCATCAATTCATTAAGCTGCAGAAATTCCATTTTTTTACCTACAATTTTTATGAGTCCAAAGCCCATAATTGTTGTACCTGGATCTATGCCTAAAATAATTTTTTCTTTGCTCATATAATTAATCGCAATACTGGCAACCACTTAATGAAACTGCCAAGCCAAAGGTAAGGTTAAAAACGCTTCCATTAAAAGCTCCCAAACCACTTAACACCGGATTGTAATCATCTAAAGACGTTACTCCATATAAATAAGCCATATCTGCGTAAATAGCTACTTTTTCGTTTATGGCATAATGCACTTCTAATCCTGCATTAAGGTTTAAATACGTCTGTTTATTATCACGCAATGTACCTAACGGTTTTACCATTGCTATACCTGGCCCTGCATGTGCAACTGTGCGTAATCGCATTGGCAAAAAAGTAAAATATTCTGTAGGATCATATACAAATTGCGCATTAATACGTGAATAGTTGATTTTAAATTCTGGCGTACTATCATCATTAGAGAACCGATTAAATCCGTAATCTAATTTTACACCATAGCGTTTAGTCAACATATGCTGAAGTCCTAAATTTATCGTTGGAAAATTTACGGATTTAGCATAAGAGCCTTTTACAAAACCATCGGTTGTTGGGTAATTAACACCCACTGCAAAAAGTGCTTTCCACTTGGCTGTATCTTTAAATTGTGCCTGACTCTTAAAGCTTATAAAAACGACAATAAAAAAGAAAAGGTAATGTTTAAAATAATGTTGCATCTGTAAGTTTTTGGTTTTATTTGTAATATGTACTCTAATGCGCCTTACAAAACTAAACAATTCTTGTTTGTACTTATTAAATTGAGTATTGTCTTTGGTGCATTTTATTTTATCTATTCTAAACTTTCTGAAAATGAGAATTTACAACTCAATGAATTTATTGCATTTTTAAAGAAAAATGATTCATTTTCACTTAAAAACATTAGTTTTTTAATCCTTTTAAGTAGTTTTAATTGGTTTTTTGAAATTTTAAAATGGCAAAATTTAGTCAAAACAATAAAACACATTTCATTTAAAGCTGCATTAGAACAAAGTTTAGGAGGCCATACAGCATCGCTAATTACACCAAATCGCATTGGAGATTATGGAGCAAAAGCAATGTACTTTACAAAAACCCTTAGAACTAGAATTGTATTACTTAACCTCTTGGGTAATATGACACAAATGATAGTAACGACCATCTTTGGTCTTATGGGTTGTATACTATTTGTGAGCCACTATCAGATTGATGTTAATTATTATAATGTAGTGAGGTTTGTGGCAATACTTATAATACTAGGCTCTCTTATAACTTTAGGAGTAAAACAAAAACGCTTTAAAATTAAAGGCTATTCACTTGTAGCTGTAATCGATTTTATAAAATCAATAACCTTAAAAACACATGCTATAACCCTTTGCTTATCCTCTATTAGATATCTTATATTTTCATTTCAGTTTTACTATTTATTAACTGTTTTTGGTATTGATGTTGATTATACCAAAGCAATGGTTGTAATTACAAGTATGTATTTTTTAGCATCTATTATACCATCTATTTCAATTTTTGATGTGATTATTAAAGGTAGCATTGCGGTCTTTTTATTTGGTTATCTTGAAGTCAACGAACTCACCATTCTTTCAATTACAACCCTTATGTGGCTATTTAATTTTGTAATTCCGAGTATATTTGGAAGTTATTATGTATTAAATTTTAAACTGCCAAAACCTGTAGAATAATGATTGCGCTATTAGCCATTATCACAATAATTATATACCTCTTTGTTATAGGTGTACTTATTTATGGTTTTGATAAAATTAAAGACTTTAAGCTACAAGATTTACCTCCTAAAACAAAATTTTCTATTGTAATCCCATTTCGGAATGAAGCCGAAAACCTTCCAAGATTACTAAATTCAATAACAAAACTAAATTATCCCAACGGGTTCTTTGAAGTTATTTTAGTAGATGACGATTCTGAAGATGATTCGGTTTTAATTATTGAAAAAATTCTCAAAACCTTAAGTAAACAAAAAAATACTCTAGCTAGCACTATTCGGATAATTAAAAATGAAAGAACCTCTAATTCACCAAAAAAAGATGCCATAACCTCTGCCATTAAACAATCTAAACACCATTGGATAATTACGACTGACGCAGATTGTGTTTTACCAAAGTATTGGCTTGACACGTTTGATGAATGTATTCAAATTAACCAACCCAACTGCATTGTTGCTCCAGTAACCTATCATGGTAAGACCTCATTTTTTAATCGCTTTCAAACTTTAGACATTTTGAGTTTGCAAGGCGCTACTATTGGTGGCTTTGGTATTCAAAAACCATTAATGTGTAATGGTGCTAATTTTGCTTACCTAAAATCTGAATTTATTTCTGTTAACGGTTTTCAAGGTAACGATACCATATCAAGTGGAGACGATATATTTATACTTGAAAAATTATGGAAAAAAGCGCCAAAAAAGGTGCACTATCTAAAATCTAAGAAGACAATTGTAACAACTCATCCTGTAAAAAATATAGACCAATTAATACAGCAACGTTTACGTTGGGCTTCAAAAACGAGTAATTACAATAATTGGTTTGCAAAATGTGTTGGCTTAATTGTTTTACTGGGAAATTTAACCT
>Ga0193951_1000786_pt1 | contig 14097 bp, 8 predicted proteins | sample BB_2_MG_FD_140370 | JGI IMG/M metagenome (GOLD analysis project Ga0193951, IMG submission 140370) | Microbial mat bacterial communities from the Broadkill River, Lewes, Delaware, United States - BB_2_MG | ecosystem: Environmental > Aquatic > Freshwater > River > Microbial mats | place: USA... | reverse complement strand
TTTTTCATTAGAATATATTAACCTAAATAATGTTTACTTAATATAAATGGAGATTAAAAAATTAAAAATTAAATAGTTGGCGACCCCAGGATGATTCGAACATCCGTCTTCAGGAGGAAATCCAAGATAGTTTTTATTCTTAATAGTATTTTTAGCTTTCTATCACCTTATTTTGGGAATTCTTATTTTCCTTTCAATTCTTTTAGATATACTAAAATTTATAAAAAGGTATGTCCCAAGGTATGTCCCTTTCAATTTAGGATAGATTATGGCAGTTAATAGAAAGATATTTACAGAGTATATTGATACAGGTTTAAAAGCAACTAAAGACTTTTATAAGTTTTACTTAAATTGTAAAATAGATGGAAAGATAAAACAAAAAGTCTTTGACTATAGTAATAAGTCTTGGGATAAAACAACAAGAAAAAATAAAGCTAAAAAAGATGCATTAGCATTTAAAGAATCTTTAATAGATAAAATAGATGCTATTAAAGAAGAAATAAAATTAGATGAATTTATTCATGATTATTTTGAAACAATGGAACAGAGTAATTCATATAGTGGTGACAGATGGAAAAATACTATAATTAGTTATTATAAGAAGTATATTCAAAAAGAAATTGGAAATAAGAAACTTAAAGAAATAAGACAAATACATATAAAAAAAATCATTAATAAGGTTAAGAATCTTGGGCTTAGCCCTCGAACACAAAAAATAACACTTGAAGTATTAAATCCTATATTTAAAAGTGCTATTGCAAATAGAATTATAATCTATAACCCTTGTGATGGAATTAAAGTTAAAAGACCTAATACTAAAAAAAGAGTTAAAAATGCTTCATTATTATTAAGAGAAATATATATTGCTATAAAAGAAACATTTAAAGATGATATATACTTACAAGCACTTTTTATGTTTGCTCTACAAGGTAGAAGAAAGTCAGAGATATTAACGCTTAAATGGGACAATATTGATTTTGATACAAAGACTTACACTTTAGAAAATACAAAAAATGGAGAAGAACAAACATTTATTTTACCGGATAATATAGAATCATTACTCTTATCAATGAATACGAATAAAGAGCATTATGTTTTTGAATCCCCTACTGATCCTTGTCAACATATTCAAAATATACAAACACATGTAAATAAATTAAAAAAAGCTTTAAATATGCCACAGTTTGGAATTCATTACCTTAGAAATGTTGTAGTATCTGCTATGGCAGAACAAGGAGTTAATAATACTTTCTTATCTGGTGCATTAGGTCACTCTGATTTAAATACTGTAAAAAAATATTTATCTATACCATATAAGAAGGGTTCTGAAGTTGCAAATCAAACTATAATTAATCTCATAAAATAACAAGATGGTAATTCTATATAAGAGAAGATTTTCTTATTTTAGGGCTTATATAAAGTATTAAAATTAAAAGGTGTACTTTTATAACAATTTGATAAAATTTAGATTTTCAATACTAGAATAGATTCATACTTAGTACAAGGGATATAAAAGTAAGTAGAAGTATTATAACACTAAAGTTATTAGACTTGCTGTTTATATATAAAAACAAGATTCCAAAAAATATTGTTATTAATATAAATGTTAAAGATTTTAATTGTGATACGTCTTTATCAAAAGATGAAGCTACAATTGTAAGAATTAATGAAAATAAAGAAAGAAATAAAAACCATCTAATTATTGAGTGTTTTAATAAATCATCTGATTATAATAAATATCATATTTTTTAGATCTAAAAACTTCTTTTAATATAATCATGATTTCTTTATCTGATTCATTTAACAAAAAAACTTCCTAGATAGGAACATCAAAAATGAGATGTTCACTTTCTACTCTATCTAAAAACTTTTGCATATTACAAGATACTGGTTTATCAATGTAAAAATCACCATATTTTTCTTCCATAACACCCCATAGCTTACGGAAATCACCTCTATTTCTAAAAAAAGGATGTATCCATACCCACCTTAAAACCCAAGTTTCTTCATGTTGTTCTTTAAATAAATTTACTTTGTTAAAATAACAAGCTCCATAAATTGTATAATGATTATCTTCTTCAGCAGCTTTCAAATCATAATCTATTTGAGTAAAAAGTAATGTAGAATAAGGTTTTGAAGAAATGCCAGACAGTTCAAAAGGAACCCTATCATAATTCAATTCCCGCTTGAAATATTTTGCAATTTTATAAGTATCTTCATATAGTTTATTATCACCTGTTTGATTAGTTACTTCAACAACACCTTGATAGTTTATATTATCTTCTTTTGTCATTGGTAGTGATAATGAATAGTCCATACTTATTTCTCAACTTTTATATATGTAATTTCAAAAGCCTTACAACCCCTATAGTCTTGCATTCTATTTGTAAGATCAAAAGCATTGTTCATTTCATAAGATTGGAATATATCAAGTCCTCTATCAAGACTTATTTTCCAACCATTATCCATAACTATATGTCTTGCATGGATAGTATTTGTTTCATCATATTCCCAAGTAAGCTTTACACCTGCACTTGCAACTGATTCTTGAATTTGTTCTAAAAATTCATCTTGTTTATCATCTAAGTTTCGATCTTCTTTCCCTGTAATAATATGTAAAGCTATTTCATCATCTTCATTTTTATGCTTTATAATAGATTCTATAAACTCCATTAAATTTCTAAGTTGAAAAAAGATTCTTAGGTATGGATCAGTTATAGTAATTTGAGTAGCACCTTTTAAATATGCACCAAAAAGATTATCATAGGTTACACCTTTTTGATTTTCCACAAAAGATAAATGCTGTTCTTTTAGTTCTTCATTTTTATCAAAACTTGGTGTCTGTGTACTGGTATCAACTTGAACTGGTTCTATATCTTGACTTACTTCTCCATCAGATTCTATTGTTCTATGATAGTGTGTAGGGTATTGAATCTCTTCTAGAGTTTGAATGTTCTTTTTTTCACCATTATTTGCTTCATAATAAAATTGTACTTTTGCATATGTTGAGTCAATTCTCATTAGCTGATCTTTAACTCTCTTTCTTCCTTCTATTGCAAATTCTAAAATGGTTTTAATGTCTTCTTCTGTAGCTTCACCATTAGGAAATAAAATTTTCATAAGTCCTGAAAATGTTTTATGAATGGCATCTCTATCCCTAGTTGAAATATCTGAAGATAGTTGGAAGTACTTTTGATACTTATCTGAATAATCACTATTTCTAAGGCTTCTTAAAATTTCTGCAAGATAATCTACTACAAACCCGTATCCTGTGCTAAACATCTCTCCACGAATAATATCTGCTTCCCAACCTGGTATATAGAAGTGTATTCTATCTAAGAATGCAGAGTCATGATATGAAGCTGGGAGTTCATCAAAAAGATCATTGTGTTTTAACATATATGGTACTGTATGGCTTGTGTTTCCTACAAATACCATTGATGCTTCTGCTCCTAAAGTTTCTACACCTCTAGAGAATGATTTATTTGCCATGTAGTTTTTCATAATATCTACAAGAGCTTTATCAGCTTTTTTCTTTTTCCCTGCAAACTCATCAAATGCAACTGTATCCCAATATCCAACTAAACCAATTTTTCCAGAACTATTATTTACAAATAGTTTTGGTACAGTAACTTCTCCTCCTGAGATTAAAATACCATGAGGTGAAAACTCAGAGTAGATATGAGATTTACCAGTACCTTTTGGACCAAGTTCTATAAGATTGTAGTTTCTTTCACAAAATGGAATCAATCTTACAAGCTGCATAAGTTTATTTCTCATACCCATCATCTCAGGATTAAACCCTATACTTTGAACTAAAGTATCTATCCAATCAGCTGTATCAAACTTGTTTCTAGCTTCTACATATGTATCAAAATTAAAGTGTGATAATTGAATAGGTTTTAAAGAAGTTAATATCCAAGGCACTCTTTTTTTATCTTCTTCATTGTAGTCATACTCTACATCAGCTATACACCATACACCACTTACAAGCATTTTAGGATGTTTTTTGATTGTAGCAGAATCTACAAGGACTTTTTTAATTCCAAGATTGCTGAACTCTGCTTCATATACATCATCTTTTTCATTAAGAGAAACACTTATTTTATCTATAACTTTATGTTTCCCTTTTTCTTTTATTGTAGAACGAATTAAACCTGCTTCATTTCTATGTACATAGTGTTTAGCTAAGATTTCTTTTACAGTCTGGATACCTGAGTTTATACTATCTTCATCATTTGTAGCACAGTACTGTCCTAATAGATATTCAAGAACATATGAAGGAACTATTGCATTTCCTTTTACTGTTTTAACAAGATCCTTTCTTACAACCATCCCTGCAAAATGTTCATTTATTTTATTGTCTAATTCGTTCATAGTATCCTCTTAAAAATCAAAATCACTACTAAATGATCTTCTGATTTGATATCTCATTTCACTATACTTTGTAAAGTGTGAAGTCTTTCCTTCTCTCTCTTCAAGTTTTAATATTACCTCTTCTCCGTTATAATCATCAGCATTTTGAGAAAGTAAAAATCTAACTTTCATCTCTCTTTCTCTTGGATTATCAGAAGTTAAATCAAATGTTAAATTATGAGTATCTGAAATTACAGTACCATCATTTGCATATATAGTAGCTTTTAATTCTCTTGCAAAAACTTTTTGTGTTACTGGTTCATTTTGATAAAAAGTTACAGATAGTTGACCAGATGAGATAATAGAACTTGATCCTCTTATTATTTCAACTTCTACATGGCTTGTATCACTTTTTCTTCTTTTGTTTATTTGTATCACAGGTATCACTATTTCTTGTAAAGTCATACCTCCATGAACAAACTTACTACTTGAGCCACTTTTTCTAAGTCTATTTATAGATTTAGGGATTAATACTTCACTATTTCCCGTTAGACCTAACTCTTCAGAGTTAAATTTTTTGAAGCTCTCATCAGCTCTTAGATTTTCACCTATAATAAATCTTCTATCATCATATGAGATATCTCCACTTGCACTAGAACCCAAGAAATCACTCTCTTCTAATGGCTTATATTGATAAATAAATCCATGGTCAGCAGTAACAATAATATTTGTTGCATTTGCACTTGTTAGTTTTCTAACAATATCTTTTAGCTCTGTTAGACATCGTTCTGCTTCTTCACAAACTGTATCTTCTGTTTTTAATTTTCCCGATAAATCTATAACATCATGATATATATAAACTACATCATGGTCTCTTACTAATGCTCTTGTACCATCTTCACCATCTTTTTTCATAGATAGAACTTCTTTTGCTTTTATAGTTCTACTTTTGGGTACATATGCTGATAATATCTTTTCTCTATTATCACTTCTAGCATTTATACCATCAACCACTACAGTTGCATGATCATCGCCACTAAATTCTATAGTTTTATTTGGAAGAAGTGAAGCCATTCCAAGTTGCGTATAACTTGGAAGCATTGATATAGCTGGATTTACTTTTGCTTCAAACATATCTTCTTGTCTTATAACACTTACAAACTCTTCACCAACTTCATATCTAAGTGCATCAGATATAATTACATAGATTTTTCCACTTTTATTTAATACTGGTTCAACATACTTTGTGAAGAAATCTCTTTGCATAGTTTGACTAGGAAGATACCATTTATCAAGTTTATCCATATGAACTTGCCAGTTATCACCAAGTTTTAGTAAGTAGTTATTTGCATATAAATTTTCTATAGTATTAGAAAGTTTATCTAAAAGTGTTGGCTGTTTTGACATCCTCATATGGTAGATATACTTTCTATATAGTCTATCTATTTGATATAAATTTTCACTATATAGTTTTACCCCACTTTGGATATCTTCAATTTCAAGTTCAGTTTTATCAAGTAGTGTAATAAACTTTGAAGCATAGTCTATAGCTTCATAGATATCTTTGTACTTATCATACCAGTGGCTTTGTCTTCGACTTCTTATCCATAGAGTTACATCACCACTACTAACACTTCTATTGCTTACATTTTTAACTAGATCGCTTATAATTTTTTGATCTATGATATCAAATAAATCTACTTCAAGAAGATCTCTAAAATCTCTATTAAACAGATCATTTTCTATATCTAAAATCTTCTCACATTTTTTAGAGTGTATCTCAAAGGACTCTTGATTTTTTCTACTATCTTTCCATCTATTAATAAATACAAGCGAGTCATTATTTAATTTATAGCTATCTTCAAAGTTTCTCAAATAAGAATCTTTAAATAGTGTAATTACAAAATCACTTACACTAGTATCTTCAGATTCATATCCATAATACTTATTTACATTTTCCCATAAAAACTCTTCTAATTGCATTCTTTGTAAAGATTTATATTTATCTTCTTTCTCTTTTGAGTTTTCTGCTAGTAATGACTCTAAAATAGTGTCTATTCTGCTATCACTACTACAAAGTATTCCCATCATTTTATATCTAAGAGATCTTGTCGTATCTTCATTGTTTATAACTGATTTTAAAGTTTCAAGTCTTTTAGGAGTAAAGAACTCTTTGTGTTCTTCTATCATATCTCCAAAACCAAAGCCTAGTCCTAATTCACTAAGCCAAATAGCAACCTGATCAGTTCTAAACTCTCCACTATATAGCTCAAGATCTAAAAGCCAGTTATCTAAGTACTCTTTAGGTCTAGCACTATTTTTATATAATAAAAACTTACTCTCTTTTTGTTCTCTTAAAATAAGATGTTTTAATTTAAACTCATTATTTGTTATCTCAAGTTTTGTTACATTTGATAGTTCTAGTTCTTCAAAGTCATTTTTAAACTCTTGTTTATCATCGTACCAAAATACTATTCTATGTTTTTGAAAAAGATTCTCTAGTGCTTGATTAATACTGTTATTCATTATTTCCCTTCTACCTCATTACTTTTCTAGCTAAGACTGCAACAAATAAAGAAATGATAATTGCTCCCATCCATGCTTCTATCGTACTTAAAATTCTCATGTAAGGTACTTGATCACTAAAGGAAATATCTCCATATCCTAATGTTGCAAATGTGGTAAATGAAAAGTATGTAGATTCTAAAATCACATCAGTTATTGCTAATTTACTAGATAATGAGCCTTCAATTGCATATAATAAAGCAAAAAGCAAAGATATCAAAATCCCCGTAAGTATTATTCTAAATGGTTTTGTAGCATAACCTGAAATAAAACCATTAAAAAAGCTAAATATCCAAGTTATAAATATTTTAATTGATTTATCTGTTTTAAATTGTTCCCAAATTAAATATTTTCTTACAGAAATACGCTCTTGCAATAAAAACTTATCCGCAATATTCCATAGTTCTGCTTTTTCATATGCAATTCTAATTGCTCTTAAAATATCTGGAATTTGTTTTGTAGGCATTTTTACATCATTCCATTTATCATTAATCTCATAATCAAAACTTGTCAAATAGTTAACTTTTATATCTTGTAATAATGCATCTTTAAAAAAAGCTCCTGATAAAATAGATCCTGAAAAATCATTTTCTATAAAACCACTATTAGTCATTATAGAATTTGATAAATCACAGTCTAAATATACTGTATTAAAGCCTCCACCGTTTGATAAGTAAGTTTGTTTTAAATTACACTTTTCTAATCTAGCAAAAGATAAATCAGTTCTATCTAAACTTGCCTTTTCAAGATTACAATTATAAAACCTAGTGTAACTTAAAGATTTTTTTCCTAGTGAAGGGCTATTGGAAAAGTCTTCATTATAAAAACAAGCTCCTCTTAAATCATCTTGTGTCAATACCCAAAAGTCGTTTTCTTTCATCGCATCTTTTGGATAAATCGGATGTCCATAAGGATCTATGTTTTCCTCATGATCAAGGACATAATCATCTAAAATGGCTCGTATCTCTACAGAGTTTTTAATTCCATCTATAATTTCTTTAAGGACTTGCTTGCCAGTATCAGTTCCCCAACGGTTCTTTATAAAACGTTGAGTCTCTAAGTCAAATTGAAACCCTTCTTTACTAACCATTCGAACTTAGTCCCGTAACTTTTTTTAATGCTTTTCCAAATAATGGATAGTTGTGTTTTACACCATTATCAAGGTCTATTTCTTTTTTTTCATCTGCTAATGGGAATATAATATCATCAGCATATTCTTGACACTCAAAAATCATTTTTTTAATCTTCTCAATATCTTTAATTGCCTTAGTTCTTTCACTTTTTGATGCATCTACTTTCCCACTTAAAGCTTCTAGATTTTCTTTAGTAGCTTCTAATTTTGTAATAAAACTCTTTAAATAGTCATTTAGTATTACACTTATAGTATCACTTTTGTATCTATGCATATAGATAAGTGCTTGGAAACTTCCCTTTGGTGAGCTAAACATCCAGTATATTGGTCTTTTTTTGTATCTTTTTACATGATCAGGGTAAAAGTCTTTTATAAAATATTTTCTAATAGTTTCAATAGAGTTTTTATTTTTTGGATTTAAAGTATCGGCTATGAAGTCTAAGTTTTCTTCATAGTTTTCATCTCCAAATGTAACTTTAACAAATTGAAAAAACCTTTCACTGATATCATCTGTAAACCAATCACCATCTAAGATAGGAATTACATTATCATTATCTGCTTCAAAAGTAGGATTTAAGATATTAAACTTTTTATTTGCTTCTTCTATAGTTTCATTTTGATTTGCTATATGAATACCTTCATGATCAAGTGAGTATCTACCAAACATAACTCCAACAGCATAAGAGATATAATCTTTAATAATTTGACTAGTACTAAATTCAATATCTTCATTTATATTTATAATACCATCTAAAATAGTAATCTGTTTTGCATCTACATCTGATTTTAAATCATCTTTAAGTCCATAAATATCTATAAAAAGATCATTTAGTGTTTCTTCATTTGTATGTAAGTTATTAAATTTCTCTCTCCAGTAATCTATGTATTTATCAACTGCATCTTTAATACTTTTTGAACTGAATTTTAATAATTCATCTTTTGTGAAATCCCATGAAAATTCTTGTCTATCCCAATCTTCTTTAGCAATTTTTATATTCTTAACTGATAAGTCATCTACTTTATTTTTTAAAGATAGCTCAGGGAATTTTATAGGCAATCTTTGAATATCTCCAACTTGATAATTTAGTGTAGGATTAAGAGAAACTAGGCAAGCAGAAGATATTTTAGAAGCCATAAAAGCCATAATGTAATTCATTTTATCTTTAGGAGGGAATGCAGAAGAACCACCAACATCAAATAATGAACCAACTGGTGTATATCTTGGACCAAAAGTCAAACCTATTAAAGACCATGTGATTGATTCTCTAAAATAGTAATCAGGATTTCTAATAACTGATTTAGGTCTGAAATCAAATAGTCTTTCTCCGTCATTTTCCCAATCAACTACAAAAAGTTGATTTCCGTACCACTTTCTAAAGCCTCCACCTTTATTGTATGGGAACCATTTTTTGCGACTAAGTACAGACTCATCTCTTGAATTACAATTTAAACCTATATTGTCAAATGACACTTCATGCCAAGAACGTACAAATGTATCATTATGTCCTGTTGCCATACCTTGTCTAGGCTCAGCAATATCTCTTAGTTGTTTTGATTCTTTAAAGACTTTTCTTAAATTATCTGATGCTTCAAAAGAAATAGGTGTTCCTTCAATATACTTAAAACTTTCAGAGTTTACTTCAAGTATATTTTTCGCTTCTTTTTGTTCAAAAAATATTTGTTGTTTATCTGCCTTTTTAGGTGCATTATTCAATGTCATAAAACAACCGACTTTGTCTTTTTGATTTTTATGTATCACAAATGCAGCAGCTAATGCAAATTTTGAATTTAATTCAGGAAAACTATTAAAACCTATTTGAATAAGGTTAATTATTGAGTGTTTATCTAATATTTCAGCTCTTAAATCTTTATAAGTATCGATAAATAACCAAGCTTGCATAGTAACCATAGTGTTATAGCCACTATTTAAAATAAGTTTAAAACCTCTCTCTATAAAACAAGCAAATAAGTCACCTTTTGAAATAGGATATTTATTTTCCATAAAATCTTGTAAATCTTTATTTAATTCACCTTTCCCTTTATACGGTGGATTTGCAATTAATGTATGATATTTTTGAGATAGATAATCAGCTTGTGATAAAACTTTAAGAACCTTTTCATGTATTGGAGCTAAAAATAAATCATCAGTTACATTTGACTCTTTGAACCTTTCTAGAATAGGTTCTACATCTTGAACTGCTGGTATGATAAGTGATCCAAAGTTATCTGCTTCTTCAAACTGTGTAAGAGTTGTTTTTAAATCTTCTGTAAATAAATCTCTTCCCACTGCGTCCATATAAGAGTCTATCTCATCATCTTCAAATTTTATCTTTTCAAGTTTACAAATGTTTGGTTCTATTGTATTTCTAAAAAATCTTCTTTTACTTCCACTTTTTGAAGCTGCTTTCATAGTTAAAGCAAAGGCTGCAAGTTCTGCTGCTCTTTCATCTATCTCTATTCCATAAAGATTATTTTTCATAATATTTTCTACAATAGTATCATCATCTGTATAGCCAGCTTCTTTATATATCTCATATAGTAGATCAAAAGCATAAACAAGTATGTGACCACTACCACAGGCAGGGTCACATATTTTTAGTTCTGTAGGCGATGATATCTTTAGATAGTCACTCTCTTTTGTTTCTGGTTCTATATAGTATTCCATCTCTAAAGTAGAATTTGGGTTGTTTAGTTTCCAAAGTCTTCCAAGAGAGTTTTCTACCATATATCTAACTATCCAGTTTGGTGTAAATAGCTGTGTTGCAGCAGGTATGTTTTCAGGAGTTACTTTTTTATTTTTCTTGATACCTTCAAATACTTCATCTTTCTTTTCAGAGATATAAAATTGATATAACCATCCTATAACTTCTACATCTTTACAAACATCAGGAGTCATAGCTTCTCTAGTGTAAGCTAAGATTGAATCACCAGATAAAAGATCATCAGGCATTAGAAGTTCAGTATAATCCTCAATCCTTTCAAAAAGAAAAGGCATAGAAGTATTGTAGTAGTTACAAGCTGCTACTACTAATAGCTTATAAGCTTCACCTTGGGGATCATTACTTGGAGATCTGTTTTCTAAAAAAGCAAATACTTTTTCTTTTGTTTTATCATTTACTATAGATTCATCAATATGTCCCATCTTTGCATCTGATAAAATAGATGGTTGGAACTGCCCTGGTTCAGGAGATACAATATTTACTTTACTATAACGATTTACATCCATAAATCTAAGTGCTACAAATCTATTGAACCATATGTAAGCTACCTTTTCTATCACTTGTTCTTTTGAAGTATTATCTATCTCTTGTTCTAAAGTTTTAACTGCTAATGAGCTTTCTCTTCTAGCACTACTTCCTTCTTGAAGTACTTTGTCTATTTTAGTAGATACAATACCTCTTAAAAGTTTTCTAGCGTGTTGTGCAAATCTTTTTAATTTTGTTGTTTCCATATTTTAATTTTCTCCAGCTAGGTGTGTTACAGTACATTTAAAAAAAGTTCTATGTGTTTCATTAGTATGAGCAAAATTTCTATTCCAAGTGTTTACATTTAGAACTTGACAACTTTTTGCAATACCATTAACCCATCGGCGACCTTTCTTTCCAATAGGTAATTCATCTGATAATGATTTTCTCATAATACTATTTAATGCATCTTCAAATGTAATTAAACAAATATAGTGTACTGGTTTATCCTCTTGTGCTTCTGCATACCTATAAAGAAAAGTATCTCTATATTTATATTTTAAATAATTTTTAAGCCATTTAAAACTCTTTCGGACTTCTTTTTCTTGTTCCTGCTCTTCTTCTGATGGTTCAGAAGTTTGTTGTCTATAAGGTAAAACATTATATTTTGCAGCAAATTCATCATCATAATCTTTTAATTCTATAAAAACATATGCCTCTTCATATTCAGCAATAATATCTACACCTTTCATAAACCCACCATGAAAATGTGGTGAATGAGTATCTTTTTCGTCAAAAATATATGCATTCAGAGCATCTTTAAATTCAAATTTAAATCCATCAACATCTTCAAATACTATCATAATTATAAGCCCATATCTTTTACAATTTCTTCATCAACTAGGTATTCAAAAGCATCATCAATAGGATTTGGTTCTATTTCATTATAATTATTAGTAAAGTTATAAACAATATCTCCAGATTCTTTATCTCGTGATAAAATATGATATCTTATATGCACTGATTCGTTTGATAAAAGATCAAACCATTTTAGAAGTACATAATCATGAGTTGTTAAAATAATTTGTTGTTCTGCTTTTGCAAGTTCCATTAAAACTTCAACTATTAATCTCATAAGTTTAGGATTCATATTTGACTCAGGTTCATCCCAAAATAAAGTTCCACTCTTTTTAGGTACAAGAGTTTCATTTTCCATTAATCTATGTAAAACTCCCAGTTTTCTAAATCCTTCTGCTACCATATGAGTAGATAGTTTATCAGCTGAATCTTCGTCAAAGTATCTTTTACCTTCTTTTGACTTATCTGATTCTATTGTACTTTTAGCATAAGGAACATATTTACCAGTAGTAAAGTTTACAGTATTGTTAAAAAGAAATTTACCTTGTATTTTATTTACAATTTCTTCTAAAAAAACTTCTATTCTTGGTTCGAATTCATCTTTAGAATCTCTTGAAAGTTGATTACACAAATCGAAATATGACTCATCAAAAATTGTTTTAAAAGCTTCTTTATTTTCTGGATTGTTTTTTAAACCAGTATATAAAGATAATACTTCTTTTGTAGGGATAAAAATAGGTTCCATAGAGTATAGATCATCTTTTGTACTGTCCTTGGTATCTAATTTTAGAGTTTGTACTCTAGTACTAAAATTAAATTTAATCTTTTTGTCATAACTCATTTTCTCTATGAAATCTGCTTTTATTATAGAGCAGTTTGATTCAGAGCATTTACTTAATTTACCAATTTTTAATTCTTCAGGTAAAAATATTCTTTTAAAGCCTTCAGTAAATGCCTCTTCTTGTTCTTTTTGATTTTCAGGTTTGGGATTTTTAAAACTAAGTGAAGCTAAACTATATGCAGCTTTCAACAACTGCGTTTTACCAGTACCATTTTCACCAATAATAATATTAATACCTGAGGAAAAGTCTATATTTAATTTATTAAAGCTTGAAAATTTTTCTAATTCTAAATTTCTAATCATACTTGTACCCTTTTACCCTCATTTATCTCTTTTAACAATGCTTCTTTCATACTCTCTAAATAACTATCAATATCTTGCTCACTCTCTAACCATGCTTTAGTATATGAAATGTTGATTGATTTACTATTTACATATTTCACTTGAGGTTTTTCTTGTGGAGTAGAAATCTCATCTTCAAAATCTTTTTCTATAGTTGGTTTAATACTATAAGAGTCTAGACTTATTAGTATATTTGGATATTCATTGTCTTCAAATCTTCTAATATTATCTCTAATAACTGCAATAAGTTTTTGAGACTGTATAGAGTTTATAAAGGTATCAAATTTTTTAAGTAAAAGATCTTGTTTATCCACATCAATTTGAGTAAACTGTTCCATAGCTTCTAATCTATTTTTTAATGTGTTAATTTTCACAGAAACTTGATTTAGTTCTTCTTCTATAGCTGAATTTATTTTAGATTCTAAAGATTCTAGATACTGTTTTGCGCTAGCAAGTTTATTGTTTTTATAACACTCTTTGTCTAAAAGTATTTCTTCTATATCTTTAACTTCAGTTGAATCAATATAACTAAAATTTGCAGATTGTGTATCTAAAAATTCTTTTGCATCTAAGAAGATTCTTTTTAAAGAGTCGTTACTCATGAATGAGATTATAGGAACTATAGTATCCTTCTTATAATTATAAAGTTTATCTTCATATTTATCTAGTTCCATCAAAAACCAAGAGTAAGGTTTTGAAGAGATCTCTTTTAATTCAGATATAACTTCATCCAATGATACTAAAAATGGAAAGTTAGATTTTTTAGAACTAATTCTTTCAAGTTCATTTAGTTTTTCTTTAAACTTATTAGCTGTCTC
>Ga0193951_1000785_pt1 | contig 14104 bp, 18 predicted proteins | sample BB_2_MG_FD_140370 | JGI IMG/M metagenome (GOLD analysis project Ga0193951, IMG submission 140370) | Microbial mat bacterial communities from the Broadkill River, Lewes, Delaware, United States - BB_2_MG | ecosystem: Environmental > Aquatic > Freshwater > River > Microbial mats | place: USA... | reverse complement strand
CTGTATGCTACCCCTTGAGCATGGTTTCCAGCACTTGCTGCTACTACCCCTTTAGCTTTCTCTTCTTCACTTAACTTGGCTATTTTGTTAAAGGCCCCACGAAGTTTGAAGCTTCCAGTTAATTGCAGATTTTCTTTTTTTACATAAATGTTACCACCACTTTTTTCACTTAAAATTGGTGCATATGCTATGGGAGTTTTTCGAATGATCCCTTTTAGTCTTTCTTTTGCTTTTACTATCTCTTTTAATTCTATCATAAGGGGGATTATATAGAAAAGTTGTTTAATAGCCACTTTTAGATACAATCGCGAAAAATTAAGAAATAAAAGGAAACTATTTTGTTAGGTTTTAAAGAACACTTAATAGGAAAACATGGAGCAAAAAGTGATATCCTCTCTGGACTTGTGGTTGCGGTAGCCCTTGTACCTGAGGCGATCGCTTTTAGTTTTATTGCACAAGTAAGTCCGATCGTTGGACTCTATGCTGCATTTATCCTTGGACTTATCACCGCTATCATGGGTGGTCGTCCTGGAATGATCAGTGGAGCTACTGGAGCAGTTGCTATTGTGCTTGTAGGAGTAAGTATTAGTGCAAGGACACTTCTAGAAGCACAAGGGATAAGCGGAGATGAACTCTCTTGGGGTATCATTCAATATATCACTTTAACAGCTATTGTTGCAGGGATCATCCAAATATCAATTGGTGTATTTAAAATGGGTAAATTTATCCGTCTTGTGCCTCAACCTGCGCTTCATGGATTTGTAAATGGTTTAGCTGTAGTTATTGCTACAAGTCAATTTAAGTTCTTAGATGATGCTGGAATATTGATGTACGCTATTATTCTTGGTACTATGGCTATTATGTATTTTTTACCAAAGTTCACAAGTTCTGTTCCTGGTGGACTTGTAGCAATCGTTCTTTTTACTGCTATTGTCTACTTTGCTGGAATGGATACAAAACTTGTAGGAGACCTTGCTGATCTTTCACAATTCTCAGGGATGCTTCCAACATTTTCTATTCCTGATGTTATCTTAGATTTTGATGCTTTTATTTTGGTACTTCCATATGCTATTATCGTTGCTCTTGTTGGGGTGATCGAATCTCTTTTAACCCTTTCAGTACTAGATGAGATAAGTGGAAGTAGAGGAAGTGCAAACCAAGAGTGTATCGCTCAAGGGACTGGAAATATCACTTGTGGACTTTTTGGTGCTATGCCAGGATGTGCTATGATCGGTCAATCTATCATCAACTATACAAGTGGTGGATGGGGAAGACTCTCAGGGATCGTAGCTTCTATTGGACTTATCTTACTTGTAGCAACTTTAACTGATCTTCTTAATATTATCCCTGTAGCAATCTTAGTTGGTATCATGTTTATGGTAAGTATAGGGACATTTGAGTGGAGTTCATTTGCAAGAATCACAAAGATGCCAAGAAGTGATGCCTTTGTACTTGTAACAGTTACAGGTATTACAATAGTAGCTGATTTGGCTATTGCAGTTATCTCTGGGGTTATAATCTCAGCTTTAGTTTTTGCTTGGAAACACGCAAAAGTATTTTCACGAACTCACCTAGAAGATGATGGAACAAAAGTATATGACTTTGACGGTCCACTGTTTTTTGGAAGTGTAACTTCATTTAATGAGCAATTTGATCTTGAGCATGACCCAAAAGAGGTTGTACTTGATTTTAAAAATGCAAGAGTTATGGATATCAGTGGAGTAGAAGCGATTGATGCTATCACTAAAAAGTACTCTGATGCTGGAAAATCTATAAAGATCCGTCACCTAAGTGATGAATGTAAATCTATTATGAAAAATGCTGGACAATTCTGTACTTATGAAGAAGACGATCCAAAATATAAAGTAGCGTACAACTACTAAAACACCCTATTTGTTTAAAAGGCTCTAACTTGTTTTAGAGCTTTTTTTATACTTTTTTGCAAAATTCTTGACATTTATTACTAGTTAGTAGTATAATCCCACAAGAGGTATCAAATGAAAACAAATATACAAAGTTACGGAACAGTTGCAGATAAGTCCATGAGTACATGGATACAGCTTCTAAAGTCTTACAAAATGATAAGAGAAAAAGAAACAAACTATATAACTTCTTTTGGAATTACAATCAACCAATTTGAAGTATTAGAGGTTCTTTATCATAGAGGCGATTTGAATATTGGAAGTATCACAAAACTTATTATGAGTACTCCTGGAAATGTAACGGTTGTCGTTAGAAACTTAAAACGAGATGGATATATAACATCTTTACCTGATCCAAAAGATAAAAGAGCCTCTATTTTGTCTTTAACAGAACAAGGTAAAGATATTATAGAAAAGTTGTTTCCTCAACATGCAAAAAACTTTGAAGACTATTTTAAAGCTTTAAATGAAGTGGAGATTGATACACTGTTTGTACTATTAAGAAAGTTACACAAATCACAGTAACTTTTTTTATACAAATACTACTAACTAGTAAAATATAAAGGGAAAATATGACAAGTTTTTTAGACGAAAAATTTAATAATGAGGATATTTCAAAACTTATCTTAAGAATAAGTGTTGGTATTTTAATGCTATTTCATGGTGTTTCAAAACTAATCGGAGGTGTAGGCTTCTTAGAAGGGATGTTTGACTCAATGGGATTACCTAGTTTTTTTGCATATGGGGTTTATCTAGGAGAAGTTATAGCACCTCTAATGTTAATCGTAGGTTACCAAGTAAGAATAGCTTCTATTTTAATAGCAGGAACAATGGTTGTTGCAATATATATGGTTCATTTGGGGGATATATTTGCAATTACTCCACATGGTGCATGGGCCATTGAACTACAAATGTTTTATATTTTGGCTTCTGCTACTATTCTTTTTCAAGGCGCTGGTAAATATAGTGTTGATAAAAAATAACTCAAAAAGTACCATTGTACTCTTTGAATATTCTTCAAAAAAGGATAAAAGATGTTAAAAAAACTACCTGTAGAAAATATGGGAACATCCAACCTAGGATGGCTTGAAAGCAAATTTCATTTTAGTTTTGCCGAGTATTATAATCCACTCAATATGAACTTTGGAGCTTTAAGAGTTGTAAACGATGATATTGTTCATCCACAAAGTGGGTTTGATACCCATCCTCATAAAAATATGGAGATCATCTCTTATATTATAGATGGAGAGATTACACATAAAGATTCAATGGGAAATAGCGAAACCTTAAGAAGGGGAGAAGTTCAGTATATGAGTGCAGGTGATGGAATTCTTCACAGTGAACACAACTGGCATAGATCAAAGGATTTAAGACTTTTGCAAATTTGGATTGTTCCACCAAAAAAAGGACTACCCAAACTTTATGGTTCACATAGATTTAAAAAAAGCGAATACAAAAATAGATTTTTAAATATTGTATCATCTCAAGATGGCAACTCAAAAATAAAAATTTATCAAGATGTGAATATCTATGCCACTCATTTACAAAATACTAGAAATTTAGACTTTATTTTAAAAGAGAATAGACAAATATATTTCATACAGGTTGAGGGAAGTTCTACTATCAATGGAATACAATTAGACCAAGGAGATGCTATGGAGATTATAGATGAGACTAAACTAGATATAAAAGCAATAAATGATAGTCATTTTTTGTTTATTGAGATGAAAAAAGACCAAATATAAAGGAGCCTAATGTATCCAACACTATTTATTTCTCATGGTGCACCTAATGTTGTATTGTATGAATCAAATACTATCAAAAACTTTAAAGAGTTTTCAAAAAGATTAAAAAGACCAGAGTTTATTATCATATTTTCTGCTCATTATCTAAGTGATGAACTAAAGATCATAGATTATAGTTCAAATGACCTACTTTATGATTTTTATGGTTTTGAACAAGAACTGTATGAATTTGAATTTGACATAAAGAGTGATAAACAAATTACTTTAGAGATTATGAAACATTTAATGAATAAGAATATAAACATTGAGATAGATAAAAATAAAACAAGCTATGACCATGGGGTTTGGACTACTCTTGCTATGCTTTACTCTACACTTGATATCCCCGTGATTCAATTATCAATTCCTGTGAGTTACACGCCAAAGCAACTTATAAAGCTAGGAGAATCACTACAAGATTTTAAAAATAGAGCCTTAGTGATTGCAAGTGGAGGTATTACTCATAATTTAAGAGATATATCTTCAAGTAGTACGATAAAAAGTTATGCACAAAAGTTCAATGAACATATAGTAAATATAATCAGTCAAGGCAATGAAAATGAGCTTTTAGATTCTCTAAGGCATAAACTATTTATAAAGAACCATCCAACGAATGAACACTTTTTACCTTTACTCATAGCATTTGGAAATGCAATAGATAAACAAGGAGTCTCATTTAATAGTGAAATAGTTTATACAAATATCTCTATGGAAAGCTTTGTATTTGATCTAAAACAATAAATGAGAACTTTTATACTAACAAACAAAATCTTTCGATCAATTTCTCTTGAAAATCTCTTGTTAATTGTTTTTTTGTTTTGAAGTTTTTTTCCAATTGGTCTACAAAATATACTATCTGAGTCCAATCCTGTAAGTCTTTTGGATCTATTGATTCTTTTTCTTTTTTCTTGATAAATCTGCCACCTTCATATTTCACTGAAAATGGATAAACATCTTTTTTAAAAGGCTTTGTATAAACTATTTGTTTGAGTGTCTTTTTACTAAATTCTTTAATTTGCTTCACTTTTTTATCTATATCTTTGGCTAGACTTATATCTTTAAAATCATTCTTTTTATAATCTATCAATAATCTTGACAAAACTTTTAGCTTTAAAAAAACAACAGACAAACGCAATTTATGTGGGTCTAGTTCTTCTTTTATCTTATAATTATAATCTCTAGCGTGTTCATAATACTCTTTTGAGTATTCTCTTTGTAAACCTAAAGGCAAATCATTGTAGCTCAAGCTATAGATCGATTTATCTTTTTTATTTTTCTTGCCTAAGGAATAATAAAACTCTTCTTTTTTTTGATTGAATTGAATATAAACTGCTGATGTTCCTCTATTGTAAAATAGTTTTTCAAGCATTTTCTTTATTGTAAGCTCCAATTGTTTTTCGCTAAACACCTATTTATTCCTTTTATAAAATTTCCAATACACTATATCATTTAGACACTTTTATCAAAATATAACAATCACTGTGAGACAATTACAAACTTTAAACAAATAGGACTATTTTAATGCAAGAAAAACTACAAGATATCATAAAACAAGCTGGCAAAATATTCAAAGAGGGATATTATTCAAAAAAAGAGATTACTCATAAAGGGACAAAAGATCTTGTAACTCAATATGACGTAGGGATAGAAAACTTTTTAAAAGAGAAGTTCAGTAAAGCTTTTAGTGACTTTAACATTATCGCAGAAGAATCAGATAATAACAAAATCCAATTTAATAACTCCATCATCATAGATCCAATAGATGGAACTACGAACTTTGTAAACAAAGTACCACACTGTGCAATAAGTGTAGGAGTCTATAAAGACAAAAAGCCTTATATTGGAATAGTCTATAATCCTATTTTAGATGAGCTTTACACTGCCCAAATAGGTAAAGGTGCTTATTGCAATGGCACAAAGATAGAAGTAAGTAGTGATGAGTGTTTTCAAACTTCACTTATCTCCACTGGCTTTCCATATTCAGGAGATACAAACAAAGATGATCTTGACTTTATTATGAATAATCTTTATAGAGTACTTCCTAAGTGTCAAGATGTAAGAAGATTAGGAAGTGCTTCTATTGATCTTTGTATGGTAGCAAGTGGAGTATATGGTGGTTATTTTGAGATAAACCTCAAAGCTTGGGATGTGGCTGCTGGAATGATTATCTTACATGAAGCAGGTGGAAAGGTATCAAATCATTTTGGTAAAGAGTTTGATATCTTCAATGACCGTTGTATAGTAGCGACAAATACAAAGATCCATAAAGACCTTTTATCACTGATTAAGTAGTTTTTTACTGGTGTCTATAGAGATATTTTGATAAAAGCGGTATGAGACTTTCTTTTAGAGTCTCATCAAAACTGTTTAGATCATTTTCACACTTAGTAGCTAACTCATTAGCACTTTTTATTGCACCATCAAGTCCAAGAAGGTTGACAAAAGAGTTTTTAGCTCCATCATTGGAAGTGGTTTTTCCTGCCTCTTGCTCACTTTGTGTTTCATCTATTATGTCATCTTGTATTTGAAAGAGTAACCCAATGTCTATTCCAAACTGATAAAGTTTCTCTTGAGTTTGCAGATCAAGATTTGCAATAATTGCACCCATTTTAAGACTTCCTGCAATGAGCTTTGCTGTTTTGTGAATATGTAAAAACTCTAACTCTGAAAGTTCTAGTTTTTGATTTTCAAAATAACAATCTATTGCTTGTCCTATGATCATTCCATCGATCCCACCATCACTACTTAAAACCTTGATAAGTTCGATCTTTACGTCATTGCTTAGTGGTGCATTTGCAATTAAGCTAAAAGCATGAGTATTCAATGCATCCCCTACTAAAATAGCAGTTACTTCATCATATGTTTTATGTAAAGTTGGATAACCACGTCTTAGATCAGCATTATCCATAGATGGAAGATCATCATGGATCAAAGAGTAAGTATGTAAGAATTCTACCCCTAAAGCAACAGGCATAGTATTTTTCTTTAATAATGGTTGTAAAGCTTCTACTATAGCAAGTAGAAGCATAGGTCGAAATCTTTTCCCACCAGCAGTAAGCATTTCACTTAAAGCTTGTTCAAAGACTGGATGAAAAGTATCTGATTTGGGAAGATTTTCGTTTAAATAGTTTTCGAATTCTTCTAAAAGACTATTATTTTGCAAAAGGATTCATTCCACCCATCATATTCATAGCCATTGATTTCTTTGCATCATCACTTTGCTTGATAACATCATTCATAGCACTTATTAATAGTATTTTTAAAGAGTCTTTATCTTCTAGTAAAGAATCATCTATCTCAAGATCAGTAACTTCTGAATTACCATTGATAGAAAGCTGAACCATTCCTCCACCAACACTTGCAGTGAAAGTTCTTTTTGCACCCTCTTCTTTTGCTTTTTCAGCCATCTCTTGAACTTGTCCCATCATTTGATTGAGATCGATTTTACTAAGATCAATTCCTTCAAACATCTATCACTCCACTATTTATCGCTACCAATGAGTTCATTGGTGATTTCTACGATGTCATTATCATCATTTACATGTACAACGATTGGCTTATATGTTTCTAGTTCATTTTGATTGTAAGAAGCATACGCGATCACTATGATCTTATCTCCAATCTCTACTTTTCTAGCAGCTGCCCCATTAAGACACATATCTTTAGATCCTCTTTCCCCTTTTATTACATAAGTTGAGAATCTTTCACCATTATTAATATTTACTATCTCTACTTTTTGACCAACTCTAAGAGCTGCTGCATCTAAAAGCTCTTCATCGATAGTAATAGAACCTACATAGTTTAGATTTGCATCCGATACTGTTGCTCTATGAATTTTACTATATAACATATCAAATGTCATTTATATCCTTATTATTTAGCTAAAGAAACAGGCTCACCCCAAAACTGCTCTGGGATAATATATTCCTCGATCACGTTTCCGCCTATTAAATGCTCTTCTACAATTCTATCAATTTTTTCTTTAGTTAATTGCACATACATATGATGCCCTGGCTCAACTAACATAACAGGTCCCATTTGACATCTTCCTAAACAGCTTGTTCTAATTGGTTGAACTGGTCCCATAAGTCCTTTTTCCATCATTCTTTGTGCCATATGATTAAAAAGATCTCTTGTTTGTTCATTTACACATGATGGTTTTGGCATATTTGGTGGAGAACTTTGCTCACACTTAAATATATAAAATGTTGGTTGTGGTATTTGTGGCATTTCCATTTTTTAGTCCTTTATTATTTATTCACTATTCTTTAAAATTTTTGAATTTTATCTCACTTTAGTTAAATGTTTCTTTAAGTAATTCTTCTACTATTTTTTTGTCATTGAGAGGAAGTTTCTGATCATAAATAATTTGAGTCTCTTCATCCCCTTTTCCTAGTATCAATATAGCGGGTTTATCATACTTTCTTGAAATTTCTATCGCTTTTTGTATTGCAAGCTTTCGATTAAGTTCTATTATCAAGTGTTTCGATTCTTTACACCCTTTTAAGATATCTTCACAGATTTGATCAGGGTCTTCAAACCTTGGATTATCACTTGTAATGATAATCTCCTTTGAGTATTTTGTTGCTACTTTACCCATAAGTGGTCTTTTTGTTCTATCTCTATCGCCACCAGCACCAAACACACTGATAATGTCATATTCACTAAAACTCTCATATACTTTTTCCATTCCATCATGAGTATGTGCAAAATCTATTACAATGAGAGGATCAGTATGAACAACTTCCATACGTCCTGCTACTCCCCCAAAGTTTTCCATTTTGTCACATATCTCTTGCAAAGGTCTCTTTGTAAGTATATTTACAGAACCAATCGCAGCGGTAAGATTATAAACATTGAAAAGTCCCATCATCTGAGATGAATAATTAGCCATATTCGCAAAATGTTGAATAGCTACATGCAAACCATTTTGCAAGCTATATGCAGCCACTTTATATGTAGCTGGATTATCAAGCCCATAAGCAAAAGCATTTTTCATCTTAAATTTGATTTTAGGATCATCTTTATTTATGAGCTTTACTGAATCATCATTGAAAAAACTGTTTTTTACGTCAATATAATTTTGAAGTGTCCCGTGATAATCTAGATGGTCTCCAGTGATATTAGTGTGGACTTTCAATGCAAACTCCAACCCTTCGATTCTTTTTTGCTCTATTGCATGTGAACTTACTTCCATCACGAAATATTCACAGCCCATTTCTATCGCTTTGTTAATATGGTCAAAATTACCAAGTTGTGTAGGAGTAGTTAGAGTATAGCCCTCCATTTTTTCATCATTGATGAAAAAACCTCTTGTACCTTGAAGTGCTACTTTGTATCCAAGATCAAGTAAAAGTGAATAGATAGCGGCTGTGGTGGTTGTTTTTCCATTGGTACCTGTAACTCCAATGATCTTTATTGAGCTTAGATCAAATTCACTTTTAAGTTCATTACTATATATGAACTCTGTACAACCATTGTTTTTAGCATCATCAATGAACTTTTCATTATGCTTAGAAATAACAAAAGCTACCCTAGAGGTAGCTTCTTTTGAGTTATCTGTGTAGTATTTATTGTTGTTGTTTATTATCAAGGTTCTTACTTTCTAGCTTCTCATATAGTTTTACAAGCTCTTCATCATAAGAGAAATATTCGTTGAAACCATCTAAATAACTATATGCTGTTTTATTAAAATTATTATCTATTAGATTATTGATAAAATCAACTAGTTCCTCTTTTGTTGTGATAGCCACCTTTGTACTGAACATAATATCTTGATAAGCTTCTTTAAATGATCCTCTTGTTTTAACGAGTTCCATAAAGTCTTTATATTCTATTGCATTGAGTGCTTCTACACTTGAGTGGGACATCTCTTGTAAAAGTCCCATCATTTTTTCATTGTCACCATCATGTGCATTGATCACATCTTCAACATACTCAACAGCTTTTTGCATATCATCATCTTTTGATACTATAAAATAATCAAAAAGCGTTTGAGCTTTTTCATCATCTTCATATCCAATATCACACAATAAACAATACACTTTATACTCTAAGTTATCAGGATCAGTTGAAAGAACCTGAGAATATAAAAAAAGTGCTTTGTCAAATTTTTTAACACTGAATAATGAATGTGCTTGTTGCAATAGCTTTTCAATATTAACCATTGATACTTTCTTCCTCCATACCTTGAGGTACATTTACTATCTCTAGTTCAGGATGAATAGCTTCTCGCAATTCTTTTTCAACAATAAACTTCAAAGTACTTCCACTCGCAGCACATCCTACGCATGCTCCTTGAAGCTGTACATAAACTTTACCGTCTTCAATCTTTTTAAGCTCGATCGCCCCTCCATCTCTTGCTAACATAGGAGATATTTTATTCTTGATAATATTATTTACAGGTTGTTGTAAATCTTCATCTGTAAACGGCATTGTCATAATATTACTTTTCCTTTTTAATATTTTCTGGAAACTCGTTCCGTTGTTTTGCTTTTTTATTTACTAACAATATAGCAATTCCAGTAATAACAAGTATCACACCTATCGTTCCAAAAATAAAATTGAGTGTTACTGGCTCATTCATTAAGCTAGAACTTCCTCACATCTTGAACACAAGCTATCCTCTTTTGAAGATTTATACTTCCAACATCTAGGACATTTTTCAGAGTCTGCTTTATATACGATAAATTCATCATTTTCAACAGTAAATGAATCTATTTGTTCTTGTTTTTTCTCATTTACTATTTGACTCACTACAAACCAATCTTCTGCTAAAGTTGAATCTAATTCTAAAATCTCTTTACTATTTGTAAAAATAACTAACTCTAAAGTTGACTTAATAGTTTTATCTTTATTTAGTTTATCCTTTATTTCTGCAAATTTGCTTTTTGCTTCCAATAAATATTTTTCATTAAGATTTGATTTAACTTCTGGTAAATAATATTTTTCAAGGTCAAAGATATCTTTTGCATCACCTTTAATAACTTTTGGTGCATGCTCGATCAATTCATTCATCGTATAAGTAAGAACTGGTGCTAAAGTTGTAATAAATGCTTTTGCTATCATAGCCATTGCACTTGCACTTGCTTTTCTAGTAGTTGAATCTTTTCCATCACAGTACATCTTATCTTTACATACATCGATATAGATATTTGAAAGCTCAGCTACTAAGAAATGATTTAACTTATTTAATCCTCTACTAAAGTCGTAAGTTCTAAAGCTCTCATCAACCTCTTTAAATACATTGTATGCTTTTTCCAAGATCCAAAGATCCACTTCACTCATAGTATCCAGTGATGCAATTTCTTCTAGTTCGTGTACATTTCCTAAAAGTATCTTTCCAGTATTTCTGATCTTTCTATACTGTTCTGCCATTTGCTTTAAGATACCATCACTGATCTTTTGATCACTTTGATAATCACTCATAGCAACCCACATTCTAAGTATCTCTGAACCATATTCCTTGATAACTTTATCAGGAGCTACAACATTTCCTTTAGACTTAGACATCTTTTCACCTTTACCATCCATAGTAAATCCATGAGTTACTACTGACTTATATGGTGCTACTTCAGATGAAGCAAGAGATGTAAGAAGTGAAGATTGAAACCATCCTCTATGCTGATCGCTTCCTTCTAAGTACATATCTGCTGGAAAACTTCCTGCATCGTAATTTCCACTTCTAAGAACTGCATTTTGTGTTGATCCGCTATCAAACCAAACATCTAAGATATCCATAGTCTTTTCAAGATCATCTGGGTTAAGCCCACTTCCTGGGAATAAAAGATCTTTGATCTCCATATCATACCAAGCATCACAACCTTTTTGTTCAAAGATCATCGCAACATAGTTTAATACTCTTTCATCATAAATGATCTCATCAGTTTTTTTATTTCTAAAAAATGCAATAGGCACACCCCAATCTCTTTGACGAGAGATACACCAATCTGGTCTATTTTCGATCATTGTTCTAAGTCTGTTTCTACCGTGTTCTGGATAGAATGTTACATCTTCGATCGCTTCTAAAGCATTTTCTCTAAGTGTTTTTCCTTTTTCACCATAGGTCTCATCCATAGCAATGAACCATTGTTTTGTTGCTCTAAATATAATAGGTTTGTGCGTTCTCCAACAGTGTGGATATGAGTGAGTAAGGTCAACTTTTTTAAGTAACGCATCCCCTAACAGCTCTAAGATTCTATCATTTGCTTTAAATACATTTACATTTAAAAACTCTTCTGGATTTGGAAGAAGTTTTTCTCTAATGATTGTCTCATCATATGCACCGTTTGCACCTACTGGCATAATAACATCAAGTTCATATTTTAATCCAACTTTATAGTCATCCTCACCATGCCCTGGAGCTGTATGAACTGCACCTGATCCACTATCCATAGTTACATGATCTCCAAGAATTATCTTAGAGTCTCTTCCATTAAGTGGATTTATTGCTAAAGTATTTTCTAAAGATTTTGGATCGATATCTTTATCCATATCTCCACTAATGATCTCATCAGCTTTTAATGATCCAAATAGTTTTTTTGCTACGATATATCCATCAGTAGTAAGAGTATATTCCTCTTCAGGATTTAATGCAATTCCTGTATTTGCAGGGAGTGTCCATGGTGTTGTTGTCCAAATGATAACTTTTGCATCGATATCTTTGAGTTTAAAAGCAACAAAAATAGATGGACTTACCTTATCTTCGTATTCAACTTCAGCTTCAGCTAACGCAGTCTGAGCTGCCCAAGACCAATATACTGGTTTAGATCTTTGTACTAGCAATCCTTGTTTTGCAATAGCAACTAGCTCTCTGTAGATATTTGCTTCAAACTTAAAGTCCATAGTAAGATATGGATTGTCCCAATCCCCTAAGATACCTAAAGATTTAAACTCATCTCTTTGAATATCGATAAATTTTGTAGCGTGATTTCTACACAGTTCTCTTAGCTTACTTTTAGGAAGCTCTTTTTTCTTCTTTCCACCAATTTTTTCTTCAACTTTTTGCTCAATTGGTAATCCATGACAATCCCAACCTGGAGTGTACCGAATAGATTTTCCATCAAAATAATGATATTTTACTATCATATCTTTCAATACTTTATTGAGTGCATGCCCAATGTGTGTATTTCCATTTGCATAAGGAGGTCCATCATGAAGAGTAAAACTCTGCTGTGCATTTGCACGATTTGTTTTCATTCTTTCATAAACTGCTTCATCATCCCATGTTTTATATGCTTTTGGTTCGTTGTGTGGTAAACTTCCACGCATTGGGAAACTTGTCTTTGGTAATTGTAATGTATCTTTATAATCTACTGCTTCAGACATATCTTATAAATCCTATAATATTAAAATGGGGTAGAGTATATCTCAAAATTGCTTAAAATGGAGTTTAATAACTAAATGGCATATCTGATAATGTTTATTACAGCATTTAGTTCTGCAACACTTATCCCTATGGGAAGTGAAGCCGTTCTTTTATATAATCTTTCACAAAACTATGATTTTGTCTTAATGTTCTCACTAGCAGTGATAGGAAATACTTTAGGAGCTTTTGTTAACTATTATCTAGGATACAAAGGGGAAGAATATCTCAAACGAAAAAAGTATCTAAAAGAACAAACCATCATAAAACATAAACACACTTTTAACAAGTATGGTGCTTTTGCACTTTTGCTTGCTTGGGTACCGATCCTAGGAGATGGACTTACATTTGTTGCAGGGATGTTAAAATACAGTTTAATAAAGTTCTCTGTTTATGTTTTTCTTTCAAAACTTTTTCGTTATGCTGTTATAGTTATTATATATTATCAATTTTAAAAGGATACATATGTCATCTATTGTAGAAAAAATCCAAGAACAATTAATAAAGAACAATGAGACCATAACTTGTGCTGAAAGTTGCACAGGAGGTCTCATAGCATCTAAAATAACAAGTATCTCTGGCTCTTCAAGTATTTTTAAAGGCTCAGTTGTCACATATTGCAATGAGATAAAAGAGCAAGAGCTTGGCGTAAAGAAACAAACTATGATAGATCATGGAGCAGTTAGTAGTGAAACTGTAACTGAGATGCTTCAAGGAGTTTTAAAAAAATTTGATGCTACTTATGCAATTGCTGTAAGTGGAGTAGCTGGTCCAAATGGAGGAACAAAAGCAAAACCTGTGGGAACTGTAGTCATAGGTGTACTCTCAAGTTTTGATGAGCTTATAGTCGATACTTTCTACTTTGAAGGGACACGAAACTCTATCCAAAATCAGGCAGTAGAAAAAAGTTTTGAGCTAATTTTTCAAATTTTGAGAAAAAACTCTTGACATTAATTTAAAATTTCACTATAATTCCACTCCATTTAACAAATATGACCCGTTAGCTCAGCTGGTAGAGCATCTCCCTTTTAAGG
>Ga0193951_1000782_pt1 | contig 14163 bp, 12 predicted proteins | sample BB_2_MG_FD_140370 | JGI IMG/M metagenome (GOLD analysis project Ga0193951, IMG submission 140370) | Microbial mat bacterial communities from the Broadkill River, Lewes, Delaware, United States - BB_2_MG | ecosystem: Environmental > Aquatic > Freshwater > River > Microbial mats | place: USA... | reverse complement strand
TATCCATAATAATTCCCACTTACAACCGCGCCCATTTAATTGGTGAAACCTTAGATAGTGTGTTGGCACAAACCTACACCAATTGGGAGTGTATTGTAGTGGATGATGGCTCTACAGATACTACAGATGAAGTGTTGAAATTATATTGTGATAAGGACGAGCGATTTCAATTTTATAATCGACCAAAAGACCGATCTAAAGGAGCAAATGCTTGTAGAAATTATGGGTTTGAATTGAGTAAAGGTGAATATGTGAATTGGTTTGATGATGATGATTTAATGGTTGACAACAAAATTGCTTTAAAAGTAGATGCTATACTTAAAAACAATACTGATTTTGTAATCAGTAAAACTAAATTTTTTAACAAAAAAAATCATAGTTTTAAAAACTATGATTTTAAAATTGAAGATGTTAGTTTTATCAGTTTTGCAACTGATTATATTAAATGGTTGACACCCGATTTATTTGTTAAATCTAACGTTGTAGAAAAAATTAAGTTTAATGAAAAGCTTAAAGCAGGGCAAGAACATAATTTTAATTGTAATTTGTTATTACATACATCTAAAATGTTTTTTATTAATGAGTTTTTAACATTAAGACGTTATAGTGAAAATTCAATTCAAGCGATAAGAGATCAAGATAAGACTCATAATTTAAGAACAATTTTTCATATACATTGGTTTAATTATTTATCTTTAAAAGATAAGGCGAATAATAAAAAGTTTAATTCATATTCTTTATTAAATTGTGCATTAAGTTATTTGGAATTAAAAAATTTATTACCAATGCCGAAACATTTTTTAAGAGAAATGTTTAGAGTTTTTCATTATAAAGGTATATACTTTCTCTTAGCTTTATGTTCAAATCAAATTTTCAAGAGGTATTATTTTTTTTATAAATATCTAAAAAAGGAATAATTAAGTGAAGAAAATTTTATTTATATCGCATGAGGCATCAAGAACAGGGGCTCCTTTAGCTCTTTTAGGGTTTATTAAGTATTTGTGTAAATTGGAGAAGTATGAATTGAATATACTTTTTTTAAAAGGAGGTGATTTGATATCCGAATTTGATAATTACGGTAATATTGAGATTGTTAATTTTAAACTAACAATTTATGAAAGAATTATAAATAGAATTTTTAGAATTAAAATTAATAAAACTTTAAAGTTAATAAATAAAAATAATTATGATTTAATATATATCAATAGCTTAGCTTCAATCCCATTTATAAAAAAATGTAATGAATTAAAATGTGAAAATATAATACTTCATATACATGAAAGAATAATAGATTATAATAGTGAGAACATTAAATTACTAAAGGAGTTTAGTTTTAAAGTAAGTAAAGTAATTTGTGTTTCTAAATTGGTTGTAAACGATTTTGCAAAAATTATAGATATTAATAATTTAACTTTAAAAGTTATTTACCCAATAACAAATTCACACACATTTAAAAAGAATGAAACACCTTTTGATTTATTTAAAAATCTGCCAAGCAATTCATTTATTGTAGGAGGGAGTGGTAATTACTATTTTAAAAAAGGCATTGATTTATTTATTGATACAGCTTCATTAATTTTAAACTTTGAGAAAAAAAATAAACCTATTTATTTTATATGGGCTGGTGGTTTTGGAAATGTTACTAGAGAAAAAGAGATTATTAATAAAATAAAACAGTTAAAACTTGAAAATAATGTTCTTTTACTTCCTTTAATTAATAATCCAATTGAAGTTTATAGAATGTTTGATGTATTTTATAATGTATCTAAGGAAGAATCCTTTGGCTTGGCTGCATTTGAAAATGGATTATTAGGTAATCCAATTATTTGTTTTGAAAATACTTGTGGTATTGAAGAGTTAATATCAAAAAATAATGGAAAAATTATTAAGGATAGAGAAGCATTTATCGCAGCAAAAGAAATAATAAAGTTTTATACAGATCCAAACAAACTTTTACAGTTTAGTGAACAAATAAAAGATGATTTTGGAAAAATAGCAAGTTCAAGTTATAATGAACAAATTGAAAAGTTTATATTAAATTAATTATTTTGGTGAATAAATTAGTCTCAATCTGTATTCCTACTTTTAATGGTGAGCAGTTTATTGCAACCGCAATGGAATCTGCAATAAGTCAAACATATTCCAATATAGAAATTGTGGTATCAGATGATTATTCAACTGATACCACTGTCAATATTATAGAAAAGTATCAAAAAAAAACTACGATTCCAATTAAAATAGTAAAGCACTCTCCAACAGGGATAGGAGCTAATTGGAATAATTGTGTAAAACATACAACAGGTGACTATATAAAATTTTTATTTCAGGATGATGTTTTAGAGTCTAATTGTATTGCTGAGATGATGGCAGTTGCAAATGCAAATCCTAAAGTTGGTTTAATATATTGTAAAAGAAATTTTTTATATGAAAAATTAACAATAGAGATTGAAAATTTTATAAATTATTATGGTAGTTTACATACTCATTGGACGTCTTTTACGGTAAAAGAAGGATTAGAATCTGGAAAAAAATATTTAAAAGATATAGCTTTAATACATTCTCCTAAAAATAAAATAGGTGAACCAACAGCTGTTTTATTGAAAAAAGAATGTTTTACTACTATTGGTTGGTTTCATGAGCAATTGGAACAAACATTAGACCATGAATATTGGTATAGAGTATTAAAAAAATACGATGTTTGTTTTATTGATAAAGCCTTGATTTATTTTAGACTTCACAATAATCAGGCAAGCAACATTAATAAAAGTAGAAATATCCCAGATAATGAACTTTTATATAAGTTATATTATAAAAATATATTTTGGCAGTTACATTTAAAAAATCAAATTAAATTAGTAAAAAGATATCATATTTTATTTAAGCTTTTAGCGGATTTCAAACATTTTTTTAATGCAAAATAAGAACCCTTTAGTTACTGTTATTTTACCAGTATATAATGGTGAAAAAACAATTGAAGCAACTTTAAAAAGTTTGTTAGCGCAAACATTTACTAATTTTGAATTGCTTATAGGTATTGATGGAACAAAAGATGGTTCAAAGCAAATTGTAAAGTCTTTTAATGATGAGCGTATTCAAATAGTTGAAAATCCTGTAAATTTGGGACTAGGGCCTAATGTTAATAAACTAATTTCATTAGCAAATACAAGTAGTAAGTATATTGCAATGGCAGAACAAGATGATGTTTACGTATCAAATAGATTAAAATGGCAGGTAGAGGTAATGGAAAAGAATGCAGCTATTGGGCTGGTTTCTGGTATTGCTGAATTTGTAACAGACACTAAAAAAACGCAATTTCCAGGTTTATTAATTAGAGGTGAACAATTTCCTCAAGGAGCAGAATTGTTTAAATTTTTGTATATAAATCAATTAAAAGTGGTAAATACCTGTATGTTAATTCGTAAGAGTGTTCACCAGCAAAATAAATTAAAATTCACCAATAAATACCCCAATATGAATGTAGATTGGGATTATGTATTACGTTTTTCATTAATTTCAAAAGTTTATGGAATTCCTAAAGTACTAGTTGCTATGAGTAGAAGGTCTAAAAACCAATCAGTTACAACCAATAAGTGGAAGCAATTTGAAACTTCAAGAAGATTAATACTAGATTTCAAAAAAGAGTTCCCAAAACTAATAGATAATGGTACTTATAATAAAGCTTTAAAAATGTGTAGAAAAGTTGAGTTAGGGCATCATTCTAAATTTGGAATTCTTTTTTATAGTATAGTTTATTTTTTAAGGTATTTTGATAGTGGATTTTTGAAATATTTAAATAATAAAATTAGGCTTTATAAGAAAAATAATTTCTAAATAAGAAATCCAATGAAATTTAAGCTTCTAAGTATATTAAAAAAAAAATTTGTTTTTAGAAAAAATTAAATATTACATATTTGAATTAAATGCAGAATTGAAAGTGCTTAATTCAGGTATTAAATATCTTTTTTCCACAAAAAAGAGGGCAGTTTATATTGGTTGTACAAAAATGGGGAATATAGGTGATGAATCCGTTTTTAGTGGAATTAAACATTTAATTGGTGAAAAAATTTATTTATATGAAATACCCTATAACAAGCCATCATCAGGAAGAATTTTTAGAAAAATATTCTTTAAAGAGCCACAATTTATTATTTTAGGTGGTGGCACAATTATAAAAAAGAAGAAATCAGAAAGCTACCTTTACTTGTTTAATAAATTCTCATTACTTTACCCTAATGCAAAATTAATTGTTTTTGGTTCAGGTGTTGCTGATCCAATTCTTGCTGCTAAAATTGGTTTCTCTACAGATGTTTTAGCTTGGAGCGAAACTTTAAATAAATGCTCATTTATAGCCCTAAGAGGGGGTAAATCAAAACAAATTTTAGAAACTAATGATTGGAGTGTTAATTGTAAAGTTGAAGTGTTACACGACCCAGCTATTTATTTCAAACGAAAAAATATTTTATATAAATGTAGAGATAAAAAAATTGGATTAAATTTTTGTAATATATTGGGAAGAATTTATGGGTTAAATCAGTTGTTAGTTGAAAATTTTTTTAAAGATCTTGTTGTTTCTCTTTTAAATCATGACTGGGAGATTTACTTATACCCAACTTGTGTGAGTGACATTGAATATATGGAAAAATGTTTGAAAGGAAATATACTGGATAAGGTGAATATTTATCATTATTATAAGGACTTAAATAAGTCATTATGTTTTTTTGATACTGTTGATGTTTTTATTGGACAACGTTTGCATTCAATAGTTTTTTCAGCAATAACTTATACACCTTTCCATGCAATTGAATACGAACATAAAACAACTGATTTTCTAGAGACATTAGGAATTTATAATTCAAAATCTAGGACAGATTCTTTAGATGTAAATTTTGTTATGGATGAAATTATAAATAAATATGAAAACTGTCATATTGAACAGGAAAAATTATTTTACTTTGTGAAAAAGCAAAAAGGGAACAGCTAGATTGCGCTAAAAAATTCTTAAAACAAATATGAGTTCTATTAGAATTAGTCTTTTACATCCATTTTCAGCCAAAGCAATTGGTTTAACAGAGAAAGATTTATATTTTTCTCATAGTCAACCACATGAAAAAGCTTTAAGAAAAATTCAATCTAAAGATTTTAAGGTTAGTATTGCTTATTTTACAGGAAATGTAATACCGTATTCTAAAAATATTGAAGGGGTTAAAAAACAGTTTTGGCCAATAACTAAACCCATGATAAGAAGAAAACATAAATGGCGTAAACAGTATTCTTTTTGGCATTATCTTAATACTTTTTTTAAACCAGCTGATTGTACTATAAATAATATGTCGGGTCATGGGAGTGGGTATATTTTTAAACTAGGGGAACTATTAGTAAAAAAAAATAAACCGTATTTAGCAATGATTGGGGGGCTACACATGTCAATGACGGGGAATGCTTTAAATTATTATAAGAATGCAGAACATTTAATAGTACATACAAATCTTCAAAAACAAGAATTACAAAAAAATAAAGATTTTCAAAAACTTGATATACGTGTGATGCCTTTGGGAATTGACATTGAAAAGTTTAAGCCAATTAAAAGGGAAAATAGCAATAACCTTCTTTATGTAGGTAGAATTTCACGTTTAAAACAACTAGAAATTGCAATAGAAGCTGTGGCTAAACTTATTGAAAATAAAATAGAGGATGTTAGATTTATAATTATTGGTCCTGAGAGCGATAAAAATTATTTTAAAGAGTTAAAAGATTTAATTATTAAACTAAACATTGAAAAAAATGTAATATTTAAAGGTGTAATAGCACATGAAAAATTAATATCTTATTATCAAAATGCAGACTTATTGTTGTTGCCTAGTGCACATGAATCATTTGGTATGGTAATGGTAGAATCTATGGCCTGCGGAACACCGGTAGCTGCTATAAAAGGATCTGGAGGTCCAGACGAGATTGTAGATGATGGATTTAACGGTTTACTTAATAATAAAAATAATTATGGTCTAAATATATTAGAATATTTTAAGAATAACGAAATGCGAAATAGATTTAGTAAAGAAGCTAGGTCAAAAGTATTAAAAGAATATAGCATCGAAAAAACATATAAAGTATTAAAAAAATCTGTGGAAGATATTTTAGATTAGAAATTTAAAACTTATATAATCAAAGTAAAAAGTATTTGTTAAGATACCAAATTTGCTTTTTTTACAATTTATAATGAAAAAAATAATTATCCATCATCGCTCTAGTCACCACGCAGCAAATTCAGGTTATGCGCGTATTATTGATTTTATGCCAAAGGCTGAGGTTGTGAAAGGAACTATTAAATTTCCATATAGAGTTGCAAAATTTATAAGTAGCAATACAAATCAAGCTGCTGGGAACTACGATTCGTCAAGCGTTTTAAAGGAAATTGAACTATTTAAACATCTTTCAAATAATAAAAAACAACTAGTACATTATTTAAATGCCGAACGTGATATACGACATGTAATAAATTATAAGCAGTTTTTTAAAAATACTATATTTTGTGGAACCTTTCATAAACCACCTTCAATTTTAAAAGAACAAATTAAACAGGTAACCTATTTAAAAAAGTTAGATGGAGCAATTGCAGTAGGTAAAAATCAAGTAGAGTTTTTAAAAGAATGGTTGGGAATTAAAAATGTTGAATACATTCCACATGGTGTCGATACCAATTTTTTTAAACCAGCAATTAAAAAACATAATGAACAACACATATTATTTGTAGGTCAACATTTACGTGATTTTGATGTATTTAATAAAAGTGTTAAAGTATTATTTCAAAAATTCCCTAAATTAAAAGTGGATGTAGTATTACACAAGGCTTACAATAATTTTATTTACCCTCATAATTCAATAAATATATATAGTGGCATAAATGATGCTCAATTACTTAATTTATATCAAAAAGCAACCCTATTATTTTTGCCTTTAAAAGATGTAACAGCTTGTAATTCAATTTTAGAAGGATTGGCTTGTGGAGTTCCAATTATAACTACTAATGTTGGTGGAAATCCAGCATATTTAAAAGGTTCGGAAAACATATTACTACCTAAATCTGACACAGATGCTTGTGTTGATGTCATATCGAATTTATTAAATAATGAGGATAAACTATATAGTATTGGGCAATCTTCTCGATTAATAGCTATAGAATATGATTGGGAATTAATTTCTAAGCAAGTAGAAACATTTTATAAAAATATAACAACTTAAGGGTGTCAGTAAAAAAACTCAACATACTAATCTTCGATGGTAGTTTTAATACCACACCATTTATAAACCGCTTGGCGTTAGGCTTATCTAAAAATCACACAGTTTATATTATTGGGTTTAATGAAGAACTTTCAACAAAGCTTAAAAACGTACATTATATAGGTGTTGGTAGTAATAACAATCAATTAAAATTTGTAAAAACCACCTTACAATTAGGTTCTAAAACAGGCAGTTTTAGATTGCTTTTAAATACATTTAAAATGCTCTTTAAACAACAGCGAAAGGAGCTTCAGCAGCAAAATTTACAACTTGCTATTTCAAACATTCAACCCGATATTATTCATTTGCAATGGCCATCGGTAATTCCTTGGTTTGAAATGATTTTAAATGAACAAAAAATACCTGTGGTGTTAAGTCAGCGTGGCTACCATAGTAATGTACGTCCGTTTGTAAATTCAGAAAATTTTGACTATTTACAACAATGGTATCCAAAATTAGCAGGATTTCATTCAGTTTCAAAAGCGATTTCAAAAAAGGGTGATTTTATTTATTGTGATAGTTCTAAAATAGATAAGGTTGTTTATACTGGGTTAGATTTAGATAAAATATCATATTCAAATTCTTATAAAAAAGAAAACGTTTTAACAATGCTTTCTGTTGGAAGAGCCCATTGGATTAAAGGTTATAATTATGCTTTAAAAGCATGTAAGTTTCTAAAAGAACAAGGAATAAAGTTTCAATATACTATTATTGGAGCAAAAGGAGATGAAGAATTATTATATTTAAGAAAGGTGTATGATTTAGAAAATGAAGTTATTTTTTTAGGTAAAGTGAGTTCTCAAGAGGTTATTGAATATATGCAGCAAGCACAGTTAATGGTATTGCCAAGCATAGAAGAAGGTATTGCAAACGTGGTAGTGGAGGCAATGGCAGTAGGTTTACCAGTAATAAGTACCAATTGTGGTGGAATGGGTGAATTAATTAATCATGAAAAAAATGGTTGGTTGGTGCCTACTCGTAATCCGGAAGCTATGGCACAAGAAATTTTGAATTTTAACGAGTTATCACAAGAGCAAATTGATACTGTTAGAAAAAATGCAAGAGCTAAAATTGAGCAGCAGTTTACAGTAGATGTTATGGTAAAAGGTATGGAGGAGTTGTATAGGGGTGTTATTAAACAATTCCCCCTTTGAAGGGGGATTAAGGGGGATGTAAAATACACTTTGAAACGAAATTACTATGAAAAACAAAATAATTCCTTACAAACCATACTTAAAAGATTTAGCACGAGAACTAAGAAAAAACAGCACATTATCTGAAGTATTGTTATGGCAAAAAATTAAACAAAAAAGTTTAGGCGTACAATTTCACAGGCAAGTTCCTATGTTAGATTATATAGTTGACTTTTACTGTCATGAAATTCAATTAGCAATTGAGATTGACGGCAATAGTCATGATAATAAATTTGAAGATGATCTTAAAAGACAGCAAGAATTAGAAAAATACGGAGTTGTTTTTATTCGTTTTACCGATTTAGAAGTTAAAAAAGAAATGTTTAGTGTTGAATTGGCATTAATTGAAAAGGTAAAAGAATTGCACGGGAGAACACTGCTATAGAACACCTTTATAATCACCTCAAGGGGATAATTTTTGGCGTAAACAATTCCCCCTTTGAAGGGGGTTAGGGGGGATGTTTTTTTACACAATGCGAAGGACACCCCTATAATCCCCTCGAGGGGATATTTGTTGCGGTAAAAAACTCCCCCTTTAAAGGGAGGATGGAGTGTTAATAAAATGTTCAGTGAACATTTTTAGTGAGCGGGCCAGATAGCGCAGCTATGAGGGATGTTTTTTTATACAAAGCAAATGACACCCCTATAATCCCCTCGAGGTGTGAACACCCCTATAATCCCCTCAAGGGGATATTTGTTGTGGTAAATAATTAACCCTAACAAATTCCCCCTTTGAAGGGGGATTAAGGGGGATGTTTTATATATTTGAACAAAACAACAAAATTACCTTGAAAACAATTAAAACCCCAATAATACCAATAAACCAAACTTTTGCAAAGGTAAAAGCACCGCACGAACTACATAAAGAAGCGATTTGTGTTTTTATGGCTACTGGTTTCTTTTTAGATCAGGATACCTATTGGAAAGATCAAATTGTTTTAAGACCAGCTACTATTAATACGATAGATGCTAAAGGATTTTTAATTGAAAGTACCCCTTGGTTTGAATGGCATTATACACCTCAAGAATGTAGATTTTCAGAAGCGCTTCAGCAATTTACCTCGTTGTTTGAAACGATTGTAGATGAACAAGTTGGAAATAAAAAAGTGGTTTTACCCTTATCTGGTGGGTTGGATAGCAGAACGCAAGCAGTGGCTTTAAAAAAAATGAACAAAAGTGTTCAATCATATTCTTACGCATTTAAGGGTGGATATCCTGAAACCAACATTGCAAAACAGCTAGCAAAAGCCTGCGAATTTAATTTTAAGGAGTACCAAATAGAAAAAGGGTATTTATGGAATTGCATTGAGGAATTGGCTACTATAAATCAATGCTATTCAGAATTTACACATCCACGTCAAATGGCTATTGTAGATGAGTTTGAAACTATGGGCGAAATCTTTTCACTAGGTCATTGGGGAGATGTATTATTTGATAGTATGTGTGATGAACATTTAAATGAACATCAAGAACTAGCAGTCATTTACAAAAAGATCATTAAAAAAGGAGGATTGGAATTAGCAACAGCTTTATGGAAAGCGTGGGAATTACCCAATTCTTTTGAAATGTATTTAAAAGAACGTATTCAAAAACTATTAAATGAAATTAATATTATAAATTCAAGCGCAAAAATAAGAGCATTTAAATCCTTGCATTGGGCGCCACGTTGGACTGCAATAAATTTAAGTGTATTTCAAAAAAAGCATCCAATTACAGTGCCTTATTTTAATGATGCAATGTGTCAATTTATTTGTACAGTTCCAGAAGCGTTTTTAGCAGATAGAAAATTACAGATTGCCTATATAAAAGCCAATAATAAAAAGTTATCAGCTATACAGTGGCAAGCTCAAAAACCCTTTAGTTTAAATACCTATCAATTCAATAAAACTCCGTATAATTTACCATTTCGTGTGGTAGGAAAAATACAAAGGGTTCTTACAAGTCTACTTGGAAAACCATACATACAGCGTAACTGGGAGTTGCAATTTATGGGGAAAGAAAACGAAAAACAGTTGAAAAAGTATTTAGAAGCTTTAGCACTTCATAAGCTAATTCCACCAGCAGTTACAAATCAATTTTATGCTGCTTTTAAAAAGGGAGATAAAGTAGTATATTCACATGCTGTTAGTATGTTGTTAACATTAGCTTTGAAGATTAAACAATTTGAAAACAAATAAAAAAATAAAAATACTTTTTACAATTCCTAATTTTGATACTGCAGGAAGTGGCAAAGTGGTCTATGATTTAGTTAAAGGCTTAGATAAAACTAAATTTGAACCTATAATTTGTTGCTTTCATAATAAAGGTGACTTTTTTAAGGAGGTTGAAAAGTTAGGCGTAAAAATTCATATAGTTCCTTTTACAACTTCTTATAAACCCTATTTTACGTTTCCTTTTAGAGTTTTTAAGATTAGTCAATTTTTTAAAAAGCATAAATTTGACATTGTTCATTCTTGGCATTGGAGTTCAGATTTTTCAGAAGTACTAGCGACTAAATTAGCTGGTATAAAATATGTATATACTAAAAAAGCCATGAGTTGGGGTAATAAGGCTTGGGTTTGGCGCTCCAAATTGAGTTCAAAAATTATTTGTATCAATAAAGATATGGTAGCACAATTTTTCTCAACTATGAAAGATAAAATTGTTGAAATTCCACTAGGTGTTGAAATTAATTATTTTAAACCTATTCCTAAAAGTTACAAGTCTCCTGAGAATATTAAATTTAACAAAGAAGATTTTGTTCTTGTTTCAGTTGCTAATTTAGTTGAGGTCAAAGGGATTGAAGTACTTTTAAAAGCAGTTGAAAATTTGAATGACACAACAATTAAAGTTTTAATTATTGGAGATTATAGTAGTGTATATGGTCAAAATTTAAGAAAGAAATTTGCTCATAAAAACATTCACTTTTTAGGAAAAAAAATGGATGTAAGACCGTATTTAGCAGTGGCAGACTTATTTATAATACCAACAAAAGATGAAGGAAGAAAAGAAGGGATGCCAATAGCACCAATGGAAGCTATGGCTATGGGAAAAATAGTTCTTGGCTCAAGAATTTCTGGAATTACAGATATATTAGAAGAATTTCCAGAAAACTTGTTTGAAGCAGGTAATATAAAAGAATTAGAGTATAAGATTGTTAAATTTAAAAGTGTGGATTGTACTAAGCGAAAATTATTAGAAGATAAAATGAGAAAGTATGTCGTTGATAATTTATCCATTGATACGTTTATAAAAACCCATGAGAATTTTTATACCGATTTAGTTAAATGAAAATAGGCCTCGTACTTTCTTCCACACCATCTTATTCTGAAACTTTTTTTAATTCAAAAATTAAAGGGTTGCAAGAGAGCGGTTTTGAGATCGTGTTATTTGTACAACATGCATCTCCAAGTTTTAAATTATGCCCAGTTTATATCTCCCCTAAAGTTTTTAAAAATCCGATACTACAGTTTTTTTCGATGCTATGGGTGTTTTTAAAATTAGCACCGAAATTAAAAGCAATAATGAGATTTATTAATTTAGAAAGACGAGAAAATATTTCTTGGTTTCAGATTGTAAAAAAAATCTATTTAAATACTCATATTTTAAGTCAACAATTAGATTGGTTGCATTTTGGTTTTGCTACAACAGCTTTGGGAAAAGAAAATGTAGCTAAAAGTATAGGTGCTAAAATGGCAGTTAGCTTTAGAGGTTTTGATATCAATGTGTATCCGTTAAAACACCCAAACTGTTATAATTCTTTATGGAAACAAGTTGATAAAGTGCATAGTATTTCTAATTATTTACTAGAAGAAGCCTATAGTTTAGGTTTAAATAAAGAAACGAATTTTCAGATTATTACACCTGCAGTAACTATTGAAAAGTTAGAATTATTAAAGAGTGCAAGGTTAAAGGAAACTATTCAAATTGTTACTATTGCTAGGTTGCATTGGATAAAAGGAATTGATATAGCTATAGATACTATGAAAGTATTGAAAGATAAGGGTATCAATTTTACCTATCATATTATTGGAACTGGATCTAAAGAATATATAGAGCGTTTTAAATACCATGTATATGAATTAGGTCTTATAGATTGTATTATTTTTGAAGGAACATTATCTCACAATAAAACACTTCAATTTTTAAATAGTTGTGATTTATACCTTCAAACAAGTATAAATGAAGGTTTCTGCAACGCAGTATTAGAAGCTCAAGCCTTAGGTAAATTGTGTATAGCTACTAATGTTGGAGGAATTCCTGAAAATATTGAAAATAATAAAACAGGTTGGTTGGTAAATAGTTTAGAAGCACCTAAATTAGCTTCAAAAATTAATGAAGTATTTAATTTAAAAACTGAAGAGAATAATCGTATTTCTATAAATGCTCAAAAAAGAGTAAATGAGCATTTTAATATAGAAAAACAACAACAGGAGTTTATAGATTTTTATACTAATAAAAATATTTAATAAATAAAACAATATTAGTAACAGATTAAGCTTTTTTTAATGAAAAATAAATTCAAAGATATATTTGCTCAAAACAAAAGATAAACTTAATTATAATAACTAATATTTAATAATGAATTTTAATAAATTTATAAATAACCCAAAACCATATTATTCAGAACTTAAAAGAGTTATTAGTAATTATTGTTTTAGAATTTTACAAAGAGGTGATAAAGTAAATTGTGAAATATGTGATTGGAATGGGAAATTGTTTTTCAAAAATAAATGCCCAAAATGTAATTCTTTAGCGAGAACGCGTTTAATTCCATTTTCATTAAAACACTTCAATTTAAAAAAAGAAAATCTTAATATACTTCATATAGCACCAAATGCAAATGAATATAATTATATGAAAAAAAACTTTAATAAAATTATTAAGTATGATTGTTTGAATATTGTTAAAGGTAAAAATATAAATTTGATTTGTGATTTAACAAAAACAAATACTATAATTAAAAGTGGCAGTTATGATTTAATTATTATTTGGCACGTTTTTGAACATATTAAAGAAGATGATAAAGCAATTACCGAAATATTTAGGTTATTAAAAAATGGGGGTAATTTATTAGTTAGTGTTCCTATATATCCAAAAGGTAATAAATTTACTATTGAAGTTAAAAAATTAGATTATAAGGACTATGAAAAAGTACATGGACATTATGATCACTGTAGAAGTTGTGGTTTAGATTATTATGAGAGATTTGAAAATTCAGGTTTTACTACAAATTTTTTATATGTTAATAACATTCCTACGAACAAAATTGCTAGATATGGTTTAAGTGATTCTCATGTAGTTTGGAATTTTTACAAAAAATAAGATGCTATTCAAATTTCTAAAATATGTTTCACCTACCAATTATTTCAATTTAAAAAGAAATAACGGTACTACTGTTTTTCCAGAGTGGGATGTTTTACCTAAGGAAATACAAGAAAAAATAACATTAAATACTAATTATAGCAGTTTAGAAATTAGTAAATTGGATGCAGCCTATCAAGCTATTCAAAAAGGATATATTGGAACTGTTAAAACCACAAATTTTGAGTATAAGATTCCCATAGAAGATGAATACCTTTTTGTTCGTACGTACTTTAATAAATTATGGGTGTATTATACCTTCATTCTTCGTTTAGTTTCTTTCCACAATCCTTTTAAGGAGTTTAAGGCATTTCTTAAAACCAGAAAAGTAAGTCAAACAAATGTATTT
>Ga0193951_1000781_pt1 | contig 14165 bp, 13 predicted proteins | sample BB_2_MG_FD_140370 | JGI IMG/M metagenome (GOLD analysis project Ga0193951, IMG submission 140370) | Microbial mat bacterial communities from the Broadkill River, Lewes, Delaware, United States - BB_2_MG | ecosystem: Environmental > Aquatic > Freshwater > River > Microbial mats | place: USA... | reverse complement strand
TACTAATCCAGCAATATGAGCCATATCAACAAATAATTTTGCTCCAACTTTATCTGCTATTTCTCTAAACTTTTTAAAATCTATAGCTCTTGGATAAGCACTAGCCCCAGCAACAATTAATTGTGGTTGTTCAGCTATTGCAATTCTTTCTAATTCTTCATAATTAATCATTTCAGTTTCTGGGTCCACTCCATAACTAACTATTTTATAATCAATTCCACTAAAGTTAAGCGGATGTCCATGTGTTAAATGTCCACCATGATCTAAACTCATCCCTAAAACTTTATCTCCTGGCTTTATAATTGCACGATAAGCTCCCATATTAGCTGTTGATCCTGAATGTGCTTGAACATTAACAAATTTAGCGCCAAATAATTCTTTTAATCTTTCTCTTGCTAAATCTTCAACAATGTCAACAAATTCACAACCACCATAATATCTTTTACCTGGATAACCTTCTGCGTATTTGTTTGTTAAGATACTACCTTGTGCTTCTAATACTGTATTACTTACAAAATTTTCACTTGCGATTAACTCAATATGAGTTTCCTGTCTGTTTTCTTCAAGTTTAATAGCTTCATAAAGCTCTTTGTCGTATTTCTTTATGTTTTCCATAAATTTAATCTCCTTAAAATATTTATGTGCAATTGGTTACTTATTACCAATATGAACGCCTAAATCATCTTTAAAATTAACAATTACTGTTTCATCGCTTGCAGTAGGGATGTTCTTACCTACATAATCTGCACGAATTGGCAGCTCTCGATGTCCACGATCAACTAAAACAGCTAGTTGTACTGCATTAGGTCTTCCTAAATCAATAATTGCATCTAAACTGGCTCTTACAGTTCTTCCAGTATATAAAACATCATCAACTAATATTATATCTTTATTTGAGATATCAATATGTAATTTTTGATACTCCTCAACTTTAATATCATCACGGTAACCCGTAATGTCAAGCTCATAAAGTGGTATATCAATTTCTTCAAACTTTAGAATATTGTCTCTAATCATTTTTGCTAAAGGAACTCCATTCTTTAAAACACCAAGAAGAATTATATTAGAAAGATTGTTATTACGTTCAATAATCTCATGAGACATTCGTCTTACAGTTCTTAGTAATTTGTCATTATCTATTATTTCTTTCATAATTTTGCCTCCTTCATATTACATATTCTAGATTATTTGTTGACTATTGTAAACCGTTTTTTTTGATTGTATAATAAAAATGGTGATAATTATGAAAAGTATAAAAATTAAGTTTACGTTGTCTTTAGTTTTCGCCTTGTTTATTATAGTGATATCGCTTTCATTTAGAGAGCTTTATTTAAGCATTTACCACTATTTAATAGTTATAATTTTCTTTGTTTTTTTAGTTGATGAACTGCTAATTTTGTATCCTAAATTTAATACCAATAGAATCACAAATAAAACTTACAAAATCAACTATATACCAAAAGATTATGATAACAAGGAATTAGCTACTATAGTTTCTAGAAATAACAACAGAGCTTTAATTACCTTTATTCTTTATTTTGGATCCCTACTTGTTCTAGGTTATTTTTACTTAAAGCATCCAGAAATTGATTCTAGATTCATATTAATTATTTTTGCATTAATAAACTTAGGTGACTATACATCTATACTCATTTGGTGTCCTTTTAAAGAGATTTTCCTTAAAAACTCATGTTGCACTAATTGTCGAATTTCAAATTGGGATAGGATCATGAAATTCTATATTTTGATCTATATTCCTTCGTTCTACACATTAACTTTGTTTCTTTTAGGCCTTATACTCTTTATATATTGGGAAATTACTCACTTTTTGCATCCAGAACGGTTTTATTCTATTTCTAACAGCTTTTTAAGTTGTAAACGGTGCATCACTCATAATTGTAAACAAACAAAAAGACAGCCTTAATTAGAGCTGTCTTTTTTTAACGGAAATAATCAAATTATCTCTAGATAACTTGTAAAATGAAATTCAAGATAAATAACGCTGCTAAAACATACATTACTTTATTTACTTCTTTTGCTCTACCTTGAGCAACCATTATTACAGGATAGAAAATAAATCCTACTGCAATTCCAGTTGCAATACTAAATGATAACAACATAAATATTATTGTAAAGAATGAAGGAATTACAATTTCTTTCTTTGTCCAATCAATCTCTTTTAATTGTCCAACCATCAAAGTTCCTACCATTACTAAAGCCATTGCTGTAACAGGGCTATAAAAAACTCCTGGTGCAACTTCAATACCATTTACAAAACTTAATACTGGATAAGCGAATATTGATAACAAGAATAAAATAGCTACAGTTACACTTGATAATCCTGTACGCCCACCTTGTTCGATACCTGTTGCAGATTCAATATATGAAGTTACATTAGAAGTACCTAATATTGCTCCAGTCATTGTTCCAATTGAATCAGCTAATAAAGCCTTATCCGAATCAACTAACTCACCTTCATCATTAACAAGACCAGCTTGATTACCTACAGCCATTAAAGTACCTGCAGTATCAAAGAAGTCTACAAATAACAAAGCAAAAACAATAGAGAATATTTCTTTATTTTTAAACAATTCAGAGAAACCATTTTTAAAAGCTTGTCCTACAGTGTCTGCAGCACCATTGAATACATTACTTAAAGCAAATGTACCATCGTTATTCCAAGCAGGCATTAACTCAATACCAGCAAGTCCTAAAACAGTTCCGATTATTGCTGTAGCGAAAATTGCAATAATTAAACTGAAACGATTACCCATACTATGTAGGATAACTACTAAAAATATTCCAAAAACACCTAATAATACTGTTGGATGTGAAAAATCCCCAAGTTTAACGAAAGTACCAGCATCTGGAATAATTATACCAGCATTCTTTAATCCAATAAATGTAATAAAGAACCCGATTCCAGCTCCAACTGCGAACTTAAGTCCTTGTGGAATAGCATTAATAATTACTTTTCTTAATCCTGAAATAGAAATAATAAAGAACAACACACCTGAAACAAATACTGCAGCTAAAGCAGCTTGCCAGCTTAACCCCATAAGCCCAACTAAAACAAATGTGAAAAATGCATTCAGTCCCATACCTGGCGCTAATGCTACTGGATAATTAGCCCATAACCCCATTACTAATGTTGCAATTGCAGCAGATACTGCTGTTGCGAAGAACACTCCACCAAGCGGAATTCCAGTTGAACTTAACATAAATGAGTTAACAGGTAGTATGTATGCCATTGCTAAAAATGTTGTAACACCTGCGATTAACTCTGTTGAAACACTTGATTTTCTTTCTTCTAACTTAAAATACTTCTTTAAAAATTCCATTAAAAAAATCCTCCATTTTTTTGTGATTTTTGCGCTAGTATGTACAAAAATCAAAAAAAGAGGACAAAAGCCTTTTAATCTAATTTGTATTATAAATATCATAGTCCTAGTATTTACGGCACCAGGGTAGAGACAATCGAACCATATTTTCAATCATATACGATACTAACAAATCAATTCTATCAAATTTAAAAAGATTTGACAATCTATCTTTTATATAAAACGCTTTTACTTATTAATTTTTTGATTAAGAAATCTAATCAAGAATAAACTACATATGAACATTATCAAAATAGAAACGGCACTAACTAGCCAAAAGTTTAGTGGAAGCAATTGTAATAAAACACTGTCACTTGGCAACAACCAGTCATCATTCCTGAAAAATATCTTATGGAATATTGTAAATGCCCCATCAAAATCAATAGCAAAAACTGAACCTAAAAAAACTGTTAATACTAAAGGTCCAAGATATAATCGTTTTAAAGTCATATACAATTCAAACTTATTCTTTTTTCTCAATTTAACTATTGATAAAACTGCTAAAATCAGCGATATACCAGCTACTATTCTTAGTCCTGTATATACATTTTTAACATCAACCATATGTCTAAGTTCAACATCATAAAGAATAACGCTGTCATCATCTAGTGTTTCACCAAAAAGTAAATTGTCATACTTATAATTTAAGTAACCCATAATTCTTTCTGATGCGTAATCATAGTCAAAAGTTATATTATGATGTGATATATACCTGTCTTTTGATATAAGTAGATATTGTTTAGTAGTTAAAAGCGATGCAAAGAGTATTAATAGTGCAAATGGTAATAAAACATAAATGCAAAACTTATAAAATTTCATAAATACCTCCTTTTTGACAAAACCTAGTCTCAGAGATGAGACTAGGTTTTGATATTAATTGTAAATTCCAACTCGTTTGTATATTTCTTTAACATTTCTAAGGAAATAATCAATCTCAAAAGCATCCTCTACTTCATCACTTGTTAAAACATCCATAATAATACTATTATTTAATAATAGGTTTTTAAAGTCCAAATTATTTTCCCATGATTCCATAGCTATAACCTGTACTGTATCGTACGCTTTTTCTCTGGAAAATCCCTTATCTATGAGCTTTGTTAAAACTCTTTGTGCAAAAATAACACCATTTGTTATATAGATATCTTTTAACATTTTTTCTTTAAAGACTACTAACGTATCTAATACTTTATGATATCTGTTCAACATATAATCTAATAATTGAGTTGCATCTGGAATAATTATTCTTTCTGTTGAAGAATGTGATATATCTCTTTCATGCCATAGTGCAACATTTTCATATGAAGTAATCATATAACCCCTTAATACTCTAGCTAAACCTGTAACATTCTCACTAGCAATAGGATTTCGTTTATGTGGCATAGCCGAAGATCCTTTTTGTCCTTTTGCAAAGAATTCCTGAGCTTCTCTTACTTCTGTTCTTTGTAAATGTCTTATTTCCAATGCTATCTTCTCAATTGTAGCGCCAACTAAAGCCAAAAATGATATATAGTTTGCGTGTCTATCTCTTTGTAGAACTTGTGTAGAAATTTTTGCTGATTGAATTCCCAGTTTATCACAAACAAAATCTTGAACAAATGGTGGCGTGTTTGCATGATTCCCAACAGCTCCACTAATTTTACCTATTTCTATTTCTTTTCTTATAGCGGAAAACCTCTCTATATGGCGGTTAAACTCGTCATACCATAAAGCAAACTTTAGTCCAAAACTTGTTATATCTGCATGGATCCCATGTGTTCTTCCTATAGTTGGTGTATTTTCATACTCAATAGCTTTTTTCTTTAACATATCACGAAACTTGATTAAATCATCACTAATAATGTCATTGGCTTGTTTAATTAGGTATCCATTTGCAGTATCCACCACATCTGTACTAGTTAAACCATAATGAACCCATTTCTTTTCCTCACCTAAATATTCACTAACATTTCTTGTAAAAGCAATAATGTCATGTTTAGTTTCCTTCTCGATTTCTTTTATTCTTTCAACGCTAAACTTAGCGCTTTCCCTTATTTTCATAACATCTTCAATCGGAATTAAACCTAACTCACTCCAAGCTTCTAGAGCGAATATTTCAACTTCTAAATATGCATTGAATTTCGCTTCTTCAGTGAAAATTTTATCCATAACTTCTCGTTTATATCTATTTATCATTTTCACATACCAAAAATGTTTCAATTGTATTTTGTAGTAAAGTTGCGATAGTCATAGGACCAACTCCTCCAGGTACAGGGGTAATGAATGAAGCTTTTTCCTTAACTTTATCGAAATCGACATCTCCAACTAATTTATCCCCAACACGATTAACACCTACATCAATTACAATTGCTCCGGGTTTAACCATATCTTCTGTAACCATGTTTGGTCTTCCTACAGCTGCAACGATAATATCAGATTGCAAAGCTAATTCTTTAAGATTTTTAGTTCTTGAATGTGCAATGGTTACAGTTGCGTTCTCTTTTAAAAGTAGCATAGCTACTGGTTTTCCCACTATATTTGATCTCCCAATTACTAATGCAGATTTACCTTCAATACTAACATTGGTACTTGCTAACATTGTCATAATTCCTTTTGGTGTTGCTGGATAAATTGCTTTTCTTCCCATATGTAGGTATGCAATATTTAGAGGATGAAAACCATCAACATCTTTACGATAATCTATTGCATCAATGACTTTATTTGTATTTATATGTTTAGGGACTGGTAATTGTACTAATATCCCATGCACATCCTTGTCGTTATTTAACTTAGCAATCTCATCTAGTAGCTCATCTTCAGTAATACTAATGTCTTTTCTAATGAGTGTGCTTTTCATTCCAGCACGTAAACAAGCTCTCTCTTTTGCTGTTACATAAGATAAACTCGCTGGATCATCTCCGACTAGAATTACGGCTAAATGAGGCGATTTACCATACTCGCTCATTAGTTCCTCTACTCGATTCTTAACATTCTTTCTAATTTCTTTAGACAGTTCTTTACCACTTATTACGTTACTCATTTTCTCTCTCCTTTAGTATGTATGAATCAACAATTTCACCATAATAAACCATATGATAGTTATTATCCTTATAATAACGTTGTTTTACATCATTTGGAATTAAACCTGGTTCCATTGCTTGTTTATAAATGACTTTGCATTCATAGTGTAATTCACAATCAGCTAAAATTGGTGTATTTACTACTCTAGCATTTCTAGTTTTTAAATCACACTCATTGATTTTATCATAATCACGACCAGATTTTGTACCACAAAATGATAATTCTTTCTTTAGATCCTTTTTTAAAGGTACACTAATTGTAAACTCATTAGCTTGTTCTAGCATTTTAAATGTATCTCTTGTATATCTAACGTAAGCTATAAAAACAGGTTTTCCCCATATAATACCGATATGTCCCCATGCAATTGTCATAGTATTAACTTTTTTGTTTACTTTTGTTGTAATAAATAATCCTTTTTCTAATTGTTTGATCATTTCACTTGCGTACTCATTATAATGAATCTTTTGATACATAAAAAACACCGCCTTTCACCCTATTATAACACTTGATATCATAATTGAAAACAAAAAAAGACAATCATTGAATTGATTGTCTTTTTGCCTATTTTAAGCCGTTTCCTAGAGGTATAACTTCGAATATTTCTCTTTTAAATACTGTACATAGTATTTTGGATTAAAATCTTCATTAGTCACTTCTTTAAGTAATTCTTTAGGTGTTTTACTTGAACCAAACTGATGGATTTTTTCTTTTAACCATTCGTTAATGGCTTGAATGTTATCATCCAAAATTAATTGCTCAAAATTAAGTTCTTTTTTCATTGTGTAATAAAACTGAGCAGCATAAGCACTACCTAAAGCATATGTTGGAAAATATCCAAATAATCCTGCACTCCAGTGTACATCTTGTAAGACACCTTCAGCAAAGTTTTTCGGCTCAATACCAAGATATTCCACCATTTTTTCATTCCAAACTCTAGGTAAATCCTTAGTTTCTAAACGGTTACCAAATAAATCTTTTTCTATCTCGTATCTCATCAAAATATGTAAAGGGTAAGTCAATTCATCAGCCTCAACCCTAATAAATGAAGCTTCTACTCTATTTATTCCAAGCACAAATTCTTCTAATGTTACTGTTTCAAGCTGTTTTGGGAACAATTCTTTCAATTTTGGATAGTGTACTTGCCAGAATTCTTCACTTCTACCAATTATATTCTCATAAAATCTACTTTGTGATTCATGAATACCTGAAGAAGTACCTCCACCAAGATTCGTATAATCTAGCTTAGAGTCTACTTGTTGTTCATATAATGCATGTCCAAGTTCATGGATACCAGCAAAGATAGAACTAAATACAAAATCTTCTAGATATCTAACTGTAAATCTAACGTCTTTTGAATGTGTATGCCATGTAAATGGGTGTACACTTTCTTTAAGACCCCCACGATTGTAATCGTAGTTCAATACTTTCATTAAGTATTCAACAAATTCCTTCTGTTTACCTCTTGGGTAAACATCAGTTATAAAATCTTCTCTTATTTTTTTACCATTTGTTAATACTTCTTTAACAAATGGAACCAAGTCCTTTTTAAGTGTTTCAAAAAACAAGTCATAATCCTTTTCTGTATATCCTTCTTCAAAATCATCCAACAACTCATTATAAGGAATATCTTTATATCCTATATATTCAAGTATTTTCTTATTTTGTTGAATAATATTATCTAAAGCTGGCGCAAAAGCTTCAAAATCATCTTTATGTTTTGCCTCTTCCCATGTTCTTTGTGCTAAAGTTAGTGTTTTACGATATTCAACGAAAACATCCTCTGGTACTTTAAGAATTTTGTCTAAATCCTTTTTAGCTTGTTTAATTTCTCTTTGTTGAAGGTTATCGAGTTCATCAATGCTGTCAAAACAGTTGTAAACCGCTTCTTGATAGTCTTTTGATGTTGATAACTTAAACATTTCTGATGAAATAATTCCCATCATTTCTGCTCGATGTTCAAAAGAATCTCTTGGGGCTTCTGTATTTGAATCCCATCCAACAATACCCATTACATAGCCATATGCCTTTTGCTTCTTTTGAATCTCCTTAAATTTATTAAACATTTCCAAATTAATCACTCCTTTAAACAATTATACCAAATATTCAAATGATAATCTATGTACTTATTTAATAATAATGTCACCACTTACTGATTTTTTATAGATAACTTCAACATAACGATCACGATTTTCATTATTTAAAACAATATCTCCACTTACTGATTTTAATGAAACTGTTAAAGGATAAAACTCGGTTAATAAACCATCTCCAGAAACCGTTTTAAGGTCTAAGTTATCAGCTTTCCCATTTTTAAAATTAATATCTCCACTAACAGAGTTCACATGGATATTTTCCTCAACAACCATTTCCTCAACGCAAATATCTCCACTAACTGTTGATAAATCAAAACTTTTTGTATTAAATCCTTTAATATTTAAGTTCCCACTAACTGTTGATACTTTTGCAGCTTCAGTTGTGATGTTTGTTAATTTGTTATCTCCTGAAGTTGTAGAAATCTTTACATTACTTGTATTTATCCCATTAAAACAACCATCTGAAGATACAGTTTTTAAACTATAATTTGTAACTTGAAGTTTTTTTGGAAGAAGTACATAGAAACTACCTTCGGATCTTGAACTAAATCCAATTACAAACTTCATTTTTTTTGATTTTCTAGTTAATACTAGTTTATTATTAGAAAATTCAATATTGAAATCTTCTAAGTCTTTAACTTTATTCTCATAAATAAGAATTGAGTCCTCATCATGAAAATCTACTAGGATATCTTCTGATACTAAGGCAATTTCAACTTCATAATCTTCTTGTGGAGTAAATGTTTTATATAACTTATCTTCAGGTAATAAAGCTCTTACACATGAATTAATATTTTTCATTTTTAAATCTCCTTTTTCTCCTATTTTAGCTGTTTCCTGGTAATCACCTGTTAAATCTTCAGCTACTTTTTTCGGATTACCAAATTTCTTTTCTAACTCATCATCACTGATGCCCTCTTGTTTTGCGATTTCAATCATTTCTTTATGATCTTCCATAATTTCTAATATTTCCTCGTCAGAAATTTTACTTTTTCTAAGTTCTTTCTCTAAATCTTCTAAGTATTTCTTCATTTTTCTTTCCTCCTTTATTTAATATCTCATATACTCCGCCTATAAACTCATCCCATGAGTCTCTTAATTCTAAATAGTAATTAAAACCTGCATCAGTTATTTTATAGTATTTACGAGGTGCTCCTTTTTGGGATTCCTCTAAATATGTTATAAAATACCCTTCCTTTGTTAACCTTCTCAAAATCGGATAGATAGTGTTTTCGTTAACATCTAAATGTTGTGAGATATTGCTGATAATTTTATATCCGTACATGTCTTCACTTACTAGTTCACTTAAAACACATAGCTCAACAATTCCTCTTTTAAATTGTGCATTCATTCTAACACCTCCTAAAATAATTATAACACAGTAGTGTGTATCACACAATACCTATATATAAAAAAAGAGGTTTCCCTCTCTTTTTAGAATAATCCTACTGCTTTTCCTTTTTCATCAACGTCCATTTTTAGCGCTGCAGGCTCTTTTGGTAGCCCTGGCATTGTCATAACATCTCCTGTTAAGGCAACAATGAAACCAGCTCCAATTGATGGTCTAAACTCTCTTATTGTAATATTAAACCCTGTTGGTCTTCCTACTAATTTAGGGTTATCAGATAAACTAGATTGTGTTTTAGCCATACATATATCTAGCTTATCCCACCCTAGTTTCTTAAAGTCTCTAATTTGTTTTTTAGCTTTTGTTGTATATTTTACATCATCAGCTCCATATACTATTGTCGCTATTTTCTTGATTTTCTCTTGTAACTCATCATTATCATTATATATTCTTTCAAAGTTGTTATCACTTTCATCAATTGCTTTTATAACCTTGTTAGCTAAGTCGACAGCCCCTTCTCCACCTTTTTCCCATACTTCACTTAATGAATATGGGTAATTATTCTCTTCTAACCATTTAATTAATGCATCCGTCTCTTTATCTGTATCATTAACAAAACTGTTAATAGCGACTATGTAAGGCACTTTAAAAGCTTTAATTGTCTCAATATGTTTTTCTAGATTTGATACTCCGTTTAATAAAGAATCAACATCCTCAATATTTAAATCCGATTTTTTTACTCCGCCATGCATTTTTAATGCTCTTATGGTAGCAACAATAATTACCGCACTAGGCTCAAATCCAGCTTGTTTGGTTTTAATATCTAAGAACTTTTCAGCACCCAAATCCGCTCCGAAACCTGCTTCTGTTATCACGTAATCAGCTAATTTTCTCCCCATATTTGTTGCAATTATACTATTACAACCATGAGCGATATTTGCAAAAGGTCCTCCGTGAATTAAAGCCGGTGTGTTCTCTAAAGTTTGTACTAAATTAGGTTTTACAGCATCTTTGAGAATCAGGGTAATCGCTCCACTAACACCTAAATCTCCAATTGTAACAGGTGTTTTATCATAAGTATAACCTATAACTATTCTTTCAATTCTTTTCTTTAAATCTTGAAAATCAATGGCTAAGCACAGCACAGCCATTATTTCTGAAGCAACTGTAATGTTGAATCCATCTTCTCTAGGAATCGAATTTCCAACACCACCAAGACCTATGTTTATATGTCTTAATGATCTATCATTCATGTCAATTGCTCTTTTCCATGTAATTCTTCTTGGATCGATGTTTAATTTGTTGCCTTGATGTAAATGATTATCAATTATTGCACTTACAGCATTGTTTGCTGTAGTAATCGCGTGAATATCCCCAGTAAAATGTAAATTAATATCTTCCATTGGAACAACCTGGCTATATCCTCCCCCAGCTGCGCCACCCTTAATACCCATTACAGGACCAAAAGAAGGTTCTCTTAATGCAATAATAGCTTTTTTACCGATTTTATTAAATGCCTGTCCAAGTCCAACAGTTGTTGTTGATTTTCCTTCACCAGCTGGTGTTGGGTTAATTGCTGTAACTAAAATAACTTTCCCATTATCAACATTCTTTAGTTTATCCATTACACTCAAATCAATTTTAGCTTTATATTTACCATAAAGTTCAATATCGTTATCATCTAATCCCAGTTTTGATGCTATTACGCTAATTTTTTCCATTTTTGCCTTTTGTGCTATTACTAAGTCAATGTTTTCCATATTATCCTCCTATAAAAACTGTATATACTAAAAATACATTAATATAATTCATAATTATAATAAAACGCTTACAAAATTAATGCAATGTTATTTGGAAAATATATTGTATAATGTAATTAACTTAAACATTGAGGTGATATTAATGAAAATTGGCATAATTGGGCTTGGAATAATAGGCGGCGGCTATGCAAAAGCCTTAAAAAAATATGGTTACGAAGTATTTGGTATAGATAAAGATAAAGATACACTTGAATACGCTATTAAAGAAAAACTAATAATCAATTGTAATGATGATCAAACAAGCATCATACCGCTTCTTGATGTTATTTTTGTATGTTTATATCCTAAGGAAACTATCAATTTCATTAAAAAGAACCAAAACAAATTTAAAAAGAACTCTGTTGTTGTTGATGTCAGTGGAGTTAAAAGATTTATCTCAAACTCATTAATATATGAAAAAGAAGATTATGAAATTGTGTTATCTCATCCAATCGCAGGTAGAGAACTGATTGGACTAAAAAACAGTAATGAAGCCGTTTTCCATGATTCTAACTTCGTTATTTGTCCACACAAGTATAGTACTGATGAGAACATGAAACTAATTGAAATACTTGCATATCAAATAGGATTTGGCCATGTAAGTTATCTCAGTGATATAGAACATGATAGAATACTAGGTTACACTTCACACCTAACACATGCTATTGCTATTGCATTAGTAAATAGCGATACAAAAGAAGCACAAACTAACTTGTTTATTGGAGACTCTTATAAAGATTTAACAAGAATTGCTAAAATAAATGAAAATCTTTGGTTAGAGCTATTTGAAAACAATAAGGATAATCTGATTACTCACATTGATAAATTTGTAAGTGAGCTCAATAAAATAAAAAAATCTTTAAAGGAAAAAGATAGAGAAACACTTAAGGAATTGATGTTAGAATCAAGAAAAAGAAGGTGTGATATTGATGGATAATTTTAGCACAATAAAGCTCTTACCCAGTTCTTTAGAGGGAACAATAACAGCCCCACCTTCTAAATCATTTTCACATAGAGCAATTATTGCTGCATCTTTATGTAAATCAAAATCCACAATAAGTAATATCATCTATAGTGATGATGTTATTGCCACTATTGAAGCAATGAAACATCTTGGTGTCAAATTTATCAAAGAAAAGCAAAAATTAGTTGTTATTCCCCCAAAGAAACATAAATATTCAAAAGAATCAATTTACGCAAACGAATCTGGATCAACTTTAAGGTTTGCTATCCCACTTTTCTCAGTTTACTCTGATAGTGTGAGTTTTACAGGTAAAGAGTCTTTACTAGATAGACCCATAGAGGTTTATGAGAAAATATTCAAAATCAATAGAAATTCGCCTAATGATATTACGGTAAATGGCTTTTTAGAGCCAAATAATTATATAATCCCAGGAAATGTTAGTTCCCAATTCATATCGGGATTGCTATTTAGTTTACCTCTTTTAAAAAGTGATTCAACGATTACTCTTACAACTCCTTTAGAGTCTTCAGGTTATGTTGATATTACTATTGAAGTATTAAAAACTTATAATATTGAAATAAAAGAAATTCAAAACGGGTTCTTTATAAGAGGTAATCAACAATATATATCTACTAATTACAATATTGAAGGAGATTTCTCTAATTCTGCCTTTTTCTTAGTCTTAGGTCTTCTACAAAACAATATAGAAACTTTAAACCTTTCAAATGATTCTGTTCAAGGCGACAGAAACATTATTGATGTATTAAAACAATTTAAAGCCCGAATAGTACATCTGGAAAACGGCTATATGACTTCTTTTCAAGAAACTTATGGCGCAGTTGTTGATATCTCACAAATACCCGACTTAGCACCTCCGATAGCCTTACTTGGATCTCTAAGTAAAGGAAAGACTATAATAACAAACATAACTAGATTAAAAACAAAAGAATCAGATCGTGTAAACTCAATAATAACTACATTAACTAAACTAGGCGCAAATATATTTGAAAAAGATGGTGAAATACACATTTATGGTAAAAACTTCCTTAATGGTGGTGTAGTTGATTCTTTTAATGATCATCGCATCGTAATGATGGCAACTATAGCATCTATAAGGTCTAAGAGAAGTATAACTATAACTAATGCAAATGCCGTAAGGAAGTCTTTCCCCGCCTTTTTCAACGTGCTAAAAACTATTGGATTAAAATTTGATATGATGGAGTGATTTGATGAATAATATCAATGTTTCTTATCGAAATACGGATTATAATATCTATATTGAGGATAATATCTTAGAAAAACTAAGTAATTTCATTAATCTAAACAGAAAAACCTTAATAATTTCTGATGACAACATCCCTATAAAATATAAGGAAATCGTTGGAAAACAGCTTAACAATGCAGAATTTTTCATTTTTAAGACTGGAGAAAACAGTAAGAATCAAGATACATTATTCAGTATATTAAATCACTTAGCTAAAAACAACTACTCAAGAGATTCTTTATTAATTGCCCTAGGTGGTG
>Ga0193951_1000780_pt1 | contig 14184 bp, 9 predicted proteins | sample BB_2_MG_FD_140370 | JGI IMG/M metagenome (GOLD analysis project Ga0193951, IMG submission 140370) | Microbial mat bacterial communities from the Broadkill River, Lewes, Delaware, United States - BB_2_MG | ecosystem: Environmental > Aquatic > Freshwater > River > Microbial mats | place: USA... | reverse complement strand
TATTCATATCTAAACTAATCCTTAATAGCATTAAATGCTTTTTCAAAAATGACACTTTTAACTTCTTAAAAATATCTAATAACAAAAAAGAGCAACCATTTCTGATTGCTCTTATCTAGTAGCCCCAACAATACAAATCTCGAACCAAATATACTTAGATTTAAAGAAACTTTATGAGCTCAAGTCAACTCTAGAAGATGCTAATTTATTTCCATTAGCAAAAATATTGAAACACAAATAGGAGTATAATGAAAACTGTTTTTACTTCCATCCCAACAAAACTTTGTGAATATGCAATAGTTAACAGAAAAGTAAATCATTTATGCTTATACCTTTACTTGAAACACAATTCAAGCGGATATATTGAATATGGAACTCAGGAATATAAATCTTGGGCTAATGATTTAAACAAATCTGATAAATGGATTAGAACTGCCATAAATTGGCTAATAAAAGAAAAATGGATTACAGTAAACAGTAAGAAAAAAACGTACAGAATTATTAGCTATGCTAACCTATCAAAAAAATTAAATACTAGTTTTAAATCAGCCGTCATTTACGAAACAGAAAACTTTTTAGGCTTTAAAAATTTTTGTTGTGCTGTGGTTATTACTTATCATTTAAAATTAAAACGTTGGAAGGACAAAGAAAGACGATCGGTATCCAAAATGGGAGATGCCTCTTCGAATCGTTATTGTTATCCTAAAGGGTTCTATGACTTACCTATAAGATATCTAGCAAAAGTTTTAAACTTAAGTGATACTACAGCTAACAACATTAAAAAAAACGCTTTAAAAGACAACTATATAATACTTAAAAAACAGATAAATATTATGACCGATGTAAATGGAACAAAAATTAAAAAAGAAAACTTCATTCACTTAAAAAAAATGTACCCTGTACAATCAGGACGTTTAAGGATTGGTAAAAAATACCTTAAAATAGTGGATGCGGATTTAATGAAGCCCGAAATAATAACAAAAAGAAAGCTTTATAAATTTTAGGAAAAAATATAAACGGTAAGTATGGGGGTTATAGGGGGTAGAAGCCAACCTCCCTCCTTTTAAAAAGATCCATACTACACAAAAAAGAGAGAAAAGATTAAAAAAGTGAATGTTATAATTTTACAAGTATTAAAATTTCAAATAAGAAATATAACTTTTCCTATATATACGTAGTATATATAGACTAAAAAGTAAAGAAAGTAAAAACAATTTAGAAATTTAAAAATTGTGTAAAGTTGTGATTGCTTAAAACAGAAAGCAAAAAAGGATTGCAAATAATTAAAAACCAACGTGTTATATTTCAAAAAATCTTACATTAAAACACAAAGAATGTGTGCCCCCAATCTCTTGGCATTAAAGGGGATAAAAGTAAACATGGTGGTAGTTTGTGAATCAAAGTAATTTTTTTTGTATAAAATCAATTCAAAGTCTAAGTATTTGTGCTTTCTTTATGTAATTAGTTGAATCCCAAAGTAATAAATCAAGCGTTATTTGCAGTAACTAGCTGTTAATCATAGATTTACAAAAACATTATAACTATGAACACAAACAGACGAGAAAACAACACACAAATATTTACTATTGGTTATGGTAACAGACAGCTTTATGATTTTATAAGATTATTAAAGGAAAATCATATACAAGCTGTTATAGACATTCGTTCAAAACCTTTCTCTAGGTTTCGTCCTGAATTTAACAAAACCAGTCTTTCAGCTTCTCTACAGGAAGCAGGAATAAAATATGGTTTTAAAGGAGAAGAACTTGGAGGAAAACCTAAAAACCAATATTTATACACAGATAAAAAATTAGACTACACTAAAATTCGTAAAACTTTGAATTATCAACAAGGCTTAGACTATTTAGAGAAAGGAATGGAACTAGGTTTTAGTTTAGCTATAATGTGTAGCGAATTAGGTTATCTCAACTGCCATCGTTATAGCTTAGTTGCTGATGATTTAACTAAAAAAGGATATAAAGTAATTCATATAGGAAAAAAAGGAGAATTAACTGAACATAAGAAGCTCAATTAAGAGCTTTTTATTTTTCACAAACTAATTAAGTTTCTTAAACACACCTTTAACAAATTTAACTAATGGGTAGATTTATAGCATACTACAGGGTTTCAACTCAAAAACAAGGAAAATCAGGGCTTGGACTAGATGCTCAAAAAACAGATGTAAACAGATATGTTGGAAAAGACAAAGAACTCGTCGCAGAGTTTCAAGACATAGAAAGTGGTAAGAAAAATAATCGTCCAAATCTTTTAAAAGCCATAGAAGAATGCAGAAAACAAAAAGCTACTTTACTCATAGCCAAGTTAGATAGATTAAGCAGAAATGCTTCTTTTATTTTTACGTTACGTGACTCAAAGATAGAGTTTGTCTGCTGTGATATGCCTAATGCCAACTCGGTTACTATCGGTATTATGGCTGTGTTAGCTCAAGATGAAAGAGAAAGGATTAGTCTTAGAACTAAATCAGCTTTAACAGAACTTAAAAAACAAGGTAAAAAATTAGGGACTCCAGATAATTTAACCAAAACAGCTAGAGAGAAGAGCTTAAAAGTCAGAAAGCAAAATGCTTATCACAATGAAAACAATAAAAAAGCAGGTGCATTAATTTTATCAATGCGAAAAGAAGGTTTATCTTTTTATTTCATCGCAAAAAGATTAAATGATTTGGGGTTTAAGACTCGTAAAGGAAAGTTTTTTCAACAAAACCAAGTACAGATTTTATTTAATCGATACACAGACAAATAAATAGCTTTTAAAACAAATTAAACGACTTTACAAAGATTTAGTTTAATTAACAGAGTAATTTCTTTGTTCCATTATTTAAACTTCTTAAATAGGCTTATTTTAAAGCTTCTTAAACGAGTAAAATTATTAACTTTACCATATAATTTTAAAATATTAAAAATTTAAAACACAAAAAATAAAATCTTAAAATATTAGGAAGCGTTAGCTTTTATTCGGGTTTCTCAAAATCGCCAAAATCATTGAAACATCCCAAGAGTAAAAAGTATAACGCCTACGTTACGGCGTGGGCTATACTTATTTGGGATGTGGGTGTTTGGCGATACCTGAGGAACAGATGTAGTTTTAGTCCCACGCTTCTTTTTTAACTTAAAATAAATTTTGGGGCTGAATTTATTAATCCTATGGAAGAAATAGTAAAAAGCATCTGTAAAGAAGTGCAAGAAAAGACAACTCCAAAAAGAATGAAAATTAAAAGTTTACTCAGATTATTTTCTTACAAGAAAAGATCAGAGTATAACACTACTTTAATTACAGAATTGTTAAATGATAATGGGCTACAAATAAACCCTTCTCTAATGAAATTAGGCGACATTTGGGAGCAAAGTATGGAAGATTGGGTCTATATTTCAGAAAAAAAGAATAAAAAAGTTGAAACAACCTCTAAAGAAGAGATTAATTTACCTGAAAATTGGAATAATGATGGTTGGTTTGACAATCTTTCTCAAAAATCGTTCAGAACAGAAAAAGAAGTTGAAACTAAATTCATACTCCCTCTACTCTCTAAGCTTGGATATGGTGAAGATGACAGATATGATGCTATGCCTGTAAGTGCTGCTCATGGCTCACGAAAAACAACACTAGAGATTGATTTTGCAATGTTTGATGAAGAAACCGAAGAGTTAAAAAATCAAGTCTTGTTAGTTGTTGAAGCAAAGAAAGAACATCGACTGATAAAAAAAGCTGAATTAGAAAAAGCACAAAGACAAACAAAAAGCTACTCTATTTGGTTAGGTTGTCATTATGGTTTGGTTACAGATAGTAGAACCATACAGGTACTCGATTTAATGCCTACTATTGGCGGTATTGATGTTTTATTTGAATGTGAAAGGGAAAATCTAAAGGATAACTTTTCGGAATTGTATCGTATTATTTCCAAGAGGAATTTAAAGAAGTACTACTTGGAAATAATACTCTAATAACTTACTTATAATATGGTTATATATTCTATTTAGAAACAGAAATTAACTAAAAAAATAACTCTTATATTAGACATCATTAATGTAACCTCATAAAATGAGGTTTCTTTTAGCTTTTGATAAAGAAACAAAACTCATGGGAAATAAAGATATAATAACTAATGATGATGCCATAAGAACTGAAAGTGAAGACCTCCTAAACTATTATCCTTTTGCTGAAAAAATAAAAGAAATAATACAAGGGTACTCATCTAATGTAGAACCTCTTACTATAGGCATTTATGGTAAATGGGGAGATGGAAAAACATCTCTTTTAAATCTCATTGAAAAACATATTGAACTTTTTCAAAAAGACATTTCGGATAAACCATATATAAAATTTCATTATAATCCTTGGTTATATCAAAGTAAAGAAGAGATGCTCTTCGATTTTTTTGAAACACTCAGTACCAAACTTAGTTATAAAACCGAAAGCAATCTAAAAAAAGCAGGAAAATACATTAGAAGATATAGTAGATATCTTAAATCTATAAAATTATCTGCGTCTGCAGGGATTCCAAAGGTATTTAATACAGGGGTTAGTGTTGAGCCATATGAAATACTTCAAAAACTAGGTGAAAACTTAGAAGGTAAACTCCCCAGTATTGAAGAAATGAAAAGGGATATAAATGATGAATTAAAAAAGGCTAATAAAAAAATATTAATTTTTATAGATGACATTGATAGACTAGACAAAGACGAAGTTTTCACATTATTCAAGTTAATTAAAATTAATGCTGATTTCAAAAATTTAGTATTTATTATATGTTTAGATCCCGAGCATGTTGCCAAGGCAATTCATATTAGGTATGGAAATAACATAAACGATGGAAAATTATTCTTAGAGAAGATAATAAATATACCTATCGAACTTCCTTTAGTAGAAGAAGCTGATTTAGATTTTTTTATAAAAGAAAAAATTAAACCTATTCTTAATAGAAAAAAAATAAAGAAACTAGAGCTTGATGAATTGCACAATAGTATAAAAGGCAGTTATTTTGATAACCCTAGAGAAGTATTAAGAATACTTAATTCTTTTGCTATTTCTTTATATGCAATTGGGGAAGAAGTAAATATTCATGATTTATTTTGGATTGAATATTTAAAAATCAAGCATGTTGAGGTCTATCAGAAAATTAAAAACTACGGAAAAAACTTTAAATCAAAACATCGTTTTAATCCAATAATTACATTTAACGAATCTTTTGCTGAACAAAACACTGAAAGTGGTCTAAGAAGAGAAATAAAAGACAACTATCCTGATGCTATTACAGTCATTGATTCTCTTTTTAGGTTTAATCGACAAGGAACTATATCGGCTTATCAGAATCCTTTTGTTAAACATCCTAGTGAACTAGATTCTGAATTGAGAATACAACATGTAGACCATTTTGAAAAATATTTTTCTTTCCATACAAAAGGCAAGATATCTGAACTATCATTCTCTTACTTCAAATCTAATATTATTGCTAATAAGAATAATGATGCTAAAGAAATTTTACTAAATATTATTGAGAACTCTGGGGAAAGAAAGGCTGTATATAGAATTAAATCTGAAATTGAAGTTTCTGAAAAAGAACTTCAAGATAAACTTTCATCATTTCTAGTTGAAAATTTAGATTTATATAAAGAGACTTCTATAAATCCACATTCTATTGAAATTATTGAAACTATAGCAGAAAAGTTAAAACAAAACCCCTCAGAAAATAAAGAAATTTGCCTATCAATAATTGAAAAAATGAATGCCTATCAATTAAATTGGTTTTTAGGAAGATTCAGATACAATAATAATATTGAGTATATAGAAAGTATTGAAAAAACTCTTATCAAAAAAACTATTAGTTCCGAACATCATCCTTTCTTTAAAATTAGAGAAACATCTAAACTCACAATGGAAGTATGGAGTAAACACTCTCTAAGCCAACTTCAAGATTATATTCTTAAATACTTAGATAAAGAGGAAAACATTTTTTTCTTTTTTAAATCATTTCCTTATCTATGGAATGAAACTATAAATGGAATATTTAAAAAAGAAGATTTTGATTACATGACTGATTTATTAAAATTAGACAGTAAATTAATATTTGATAAAATTAAATCTAATATTCCAGATATAGATAATCTAGATAAATTAGAAGAATCTTTGACATGGGATGACCATAGTGATAATTCTGGACTTCAAAACTCTAGACAATTTGCTTATTGGCATCTAAAAAAAATGAAAGAAAAAAGAAATTAACACGATTAACCCCCGAAATTTTATATGATAAGAATATTAGACAATCACTGTAATAACAAGAGTGGTTTATTATTATTTAATCCTCCTACTGGCTCAGGTAAAACTCACACTGTATTAAGGTGGATTTATGAAAATTACGAAAATTATTGTAAAGGAGGTAAAAAAATATTCTTTATAACAAACTTAAAAAAGAACCTACCATATGAAGAATTAAGAAAGGATTTCTTTATTCCTAAAGGCAAGGAAGAACAGTTTGATAAGTATATAACTTTTTTAGATTCTAATTCTGAAGAACTGATTAAGAACTTTTCTATTGCTAAAAATTCTATTAGTGATTACTTTAAAAAGACAAGTGTGTTTCATAATCTGAATAAGAACCTAATAGAAATAAATAAACACAAAGAAAATCAAGAACTGAAAGGTTACGTAGATAAATTAAAAGATGATTTAAGAAAAGATTTAGAACCTAAATTTAGAAGAAGCTTAGAGAAACATCTAAAAGAAAATTTCAGAAACAAGCAAGAGAGAATTAAGGCAATAAAATATGATGATGAATATAAATGGATAGGAGAATTATATCCTGCTGTTTTTACTTCTAAAAAGAAAGTGTTTTTTTTAAGCATAGATAAATTCTATTTCAAAAACAGTACTCTTGTAGAACCTTCTTATTCTTTTCTAGAGAATGAGATAACGAAAAATGCTATCATATTTATTGACGAATTTGATGCAACAAAGGATAGTCTTTTAGGTCATATAATTGAAAAAGGACTTCAAAGGCACATTGATTTTATTCATCTTTTTACAGAAATATACTGGGCTCTATCAAAGAATATACTTCCTCAAAAGTTTGTAACTCATTCAGAACAGAGAGAGGAATTATTAAAAAAGAATGAAAAAAATGATTTTTTAAAACTGGAAAACATTCAAAGTAGATTGCTGAAAAAGGCTCAAGAAATAGTAGATAAATACAAAACAGACTATAGCTTTAAAACTACAAACAACAATCAAGAAGATACAAACCAAAGAAATTTACTTTTTCATGATTTTCATTATCATACAGTTTATAAAAATGACAAAAAATTTATACGATTAAATACTAATCAAAAAGATAAAATAAATGAGATAATTTTTGAAACAGATAGACCTCATAAAAATGAAAAAAACATAGTTTCATTATTAAATCAAATTAGAGGATTTATCAACTTTTTTAGTTCAATTATTAAGAGCATAGCAGAAAATTACCAACAGTTAGAAACTCAAGAAAGGTCATCAAGTTCAAGAAAAAGTGAATTTACTTTTGACCTTGCATTAAGTACTGTTATTGAAGAGTTCAGTTTAGAATCAAAGTACAAAAACTACATCATTGAAAATATTTTAAGTGCTAGAGAAAGACCTAGAAACAAACCTAATGAGTTAAATTATGATTTTAGCTTTTATGAAAATGGATTTAGGTACTATGATTTTGTAGATGATGATTTACATCAATCTAAAACAAAAACTTTTATATATAATTTTCAAAATACTCCTGAAAAATTCATTTTAAAATTGGCTGAAAAGTCAAAGGTAATTGGAATTTCAGCTACTGCCTTAATTGAAACAGTTACTGGGAATTATGACATTAGATATTTTAAAAGGCAATTAGGAAATAATTTTATTGAACTATCAAAAGAAGAAAAAAACATTCTCATTGATTTATTTAATAAACAAAATGAAAATTATAATAAAGTAAAAATACATACTAAATGGGTTTCTTTTATTTCTAATGAAGATAGAGAGCATATAATTTCTGAGTTTGAAAAATTGTTTGAAAATAAAGAATTGGCAGAAGAGATATATGGATTGACCTTAAAAATTAATAATGGTACAAATGGTTATTTATTTAATAGGTATCTAAAAATAGGACACTGTTTCAAGGAATTTTTATTAAAAGATGATATTAAAGGTTTCCTTTGCTTATTAAATAAAGAGCCTACATATCATAGTAAAGATTTACATTTAAAAGTATTAAACCAAATTTTTCAATTCCTTATTGAAGATGTCACAAAATCTGAAAAGCACTTTCTTAATAAAAATGATGAGTTTAAAGTAACAAAATCTTATATAATAATTAACAGTCACGATTATGAAAACAAGAAGAAACTTTTCATTGATAGATTAGAAAAAGGACAAAAGATTTTTATTATCTCAATGTATCAAACAATGGGAGCTGGTCAAAATCTTCAATATATATCGCCTAACCCAAAAAAATTGATTAATATTAGAAGTAAAGATTTAATAGACTGGAATAAAAACAAACAAACAGATATTAATGCAATATACCTAGATAAGCCAACTCATATTATACAAAGAATTGATAAAAATTTAAAAGAAGAAGGGTTTGTCAAATACCTATTTCAACTAGAATTTTTACTTCAAGCAGGCATCATATCTGTTATAGACTTAAACAACCAAGTTACTTCTGCATTCAAACACTTACTAGCTTCATTTAACTCTACAAAAAAAATACCTTTACCTCATAATAATCATTTATATAAGGATGAAAATATAAAGCAACATTTTGCTAAATATATAATTCAAGCTGTTGGTAGAATTTGCAGAACCAATCTAAAATCATCAAATATATACATATATGCTGATAGTGAATTAGATGAAAAAATTTCTGATTTTGATGTAGAAAATAACATTGTTCTAAAAGAGTTTAAAGCTCTTGTTAAATCAAGTAATAAAAGAATTGAAGACAAGAAAAATAAAGATGAAAAGTTAAAAAAGTTAGCAATTTTAGCAAACACAAGAGTAAACACCTACATCAAAAAGTTCATAAATCAAGACTGGAATTGGAAACCAAAACAAGTAGAAGAATGGAATAACTTGAGAACAATGTGTTTGTGTTTACCTACTTTATCTAAAGAAGATGTTAGTAAACTAAACCTAAATAGAATTCTTGATTTATATATTGAACAACCTACAGAAAACAATCAATATTCTTATTCTCAAAAAGAAGATTATGAACAAGTAGAAGTAAGTTTTAATAATGATTTACCTCAACAAGTATCTGTAAAATCTGCAAGATTAAATGAACTTTTAGAAATTAGTGGTGTGCGCAATCTATTTGAAAAAAATAACTGGGCATTAACCTTTTCTCGTAAACAATTCATTTTATCACCTACTCTATTCAATAATATCTATAAAGGATCACTTGGTGAACAAATAGGAAAGTTCATTTTTGAGAAACACTTTAAAATAGAATTAGAAGAACTACCAATAGAACATTATGAACTCTTTGACTATAGGATAAAAGGAACTAATACCTATATAGATTTTAAGCATTGGAAAGAAAGCACAAAAATTAGCTATGATGAGCAAATAACAAAGATTTTAAGCAAAGTTGAAACAGTTAATGCTGAAAAAATATTTATCATAAACATTCTTTCTTCTGCTCAACAACATCTTTTGAAAACCACAGACCAAAAGATAGTAGAAGTACCATATTTATGGCATTCTGAAAAAAGAGAGTTTAATTATAACTTATTAGAAGAAATTAATGAAACAGTGTAGAATAAATAAGTTAAATATTCAATTCAAAATTGACAACCTATTAAAAGATTTTTCTATTGTGAAATTTTCCACATCAGAGAAATACATAAAATATGGCTCTCTAATTTTAGATGAAATTAATTTAAAGTTGAAAGCTAAAAGTATTGTGCATGAGAGAGGAAAATCATTTTATGCACTCTTTGACAAAGCAGTTATTGAAACTATAGATTTAGTAAAAGAATTAGAAAAAATTGAAAATGGTGACACTCTTACATTTCAGGTTTTAAACAAAGTAGAGCTGAACAAAACACCTCAACACACTCTTACACAACTATTGTTTAATTCAGTTGCAACACCCAATCATAAAAGTTTAACTTTCAACAACCTTACTGGTAAATTATATCTATTTGATGCAAATCATTTTAAGATAAGTAATTCAAGAGAGAAAGAACAGATTTTTAAAGTAGTTGGTATAGAGTTGTATGTTGCTCCTGATTGTTCCTTACAATTAAATGTAAAGACTTTTTCTAGTATTCTACTGAACAAAAAAATGGACTTTTCAAATAAAAAGATACAAGAATACCCTAAATATACTTTTGTTCATTCAACCAATACTCTTAAACGTATTTTACCTTCAGAAAAAATATCTTCCAATAATGTATTTATATTAAAACAAACTCTAAAAAATGGAAGATTAGAAAAGAATTTTATGTCTTTTTTAAATTTTAAAAATCTAAGTGAATTTGAAAAAACCAAAATAGGCATTTTGAATAAGGCTCTAATGGTAATAAAAAATAAGTTAAGTGATTATATTGAATTTAACTTTGTAAATGTTCCTATAAAGCAAACAATTAGATATAAAAACACTATCAATATTTCTGATACTCAAGAAACACTATATTTAGTTGATAAAATAAATGATGAAGATTCTAAAGAAGTTATTGATTCGCTAAAAAATGAATTAATTAAGAGCTTTCCTAAGTCAATAATAAAACTTTCTAAAAAGGAAAACAAAAACGGTTTAAACATCAATCTAATTCATAACAAAACTTATTATCAAAAGTATAATCTAAAAGACCTTTATAAACCAACTAATGCAAATCAACACATTACTATTGAGGATTTTAAAAGTTCAAAAGCATCTTTAAATACAGTAATAAAGGAGCTAATGATTAAATCTGACATTAAGAATAATCACATCTCTATTGTTGACTGGAATGCCTACAATTACAAAAACAATTGGATTTTTGGATTAAAAAAAAATGAAGAGTTTTATTTTATTACAATTAATACTGAAGGTAAGTTACATTATGAGAAGTTTGAAAGTAATTTATTTAACCAAAATGAATATGATGAACTATGTAATATCTTTGATGAAGATGTAAATGTTGAGTTTATTGTAAAAGATGATATAGGTAATATCAACATAATAAAAAGAACAAACAATTTCCCTTTTCCTGAATTTGAAACTATTTATGATGTCTTAACAAATGAATCAAAGAAAATTATCCTAACAAAAAAAGAGGTTATTAATTTCATTAAAGAAATTTTTGATGATCTGGAAAAACAGAATAATTTAATTAATAAAGTTCAATCATTAGAAGTATGGTCTAAAAAAACTCTATTATCCTCTTTTGAAAACAGGAATGATAGAAAAGAATTTGCTTTAAAAATTCAATCAGAAAAAGGTGAGGTTCTAAATTCATATTTGAGAAATACTACCAGATATGAAATTTTAGATAGCCAACTAGACATTCACAGATTCGAATATGAGAATAAAAACTTCTATTATGTTGGTGTTAAAGGTCAAGGTATAAAATATGAAATGTCAAGAGCATCTGTTATAAGAGAGATTTCAACATATAAAAGCTCATCTTTTATTTTTGATAAGCTATTACCTCTAATGAATGTTGATTTTGTTAAAAATGGAGATTTGACAGTTGTTCCTTTTCCTATAAAGTTTTTGAAAGAATGGAAAAAAACAAAAAGTATATTATGAATTTAGATACTATACTTACAGAAATTAACTCTCAAATAAAACATGGAACGGAACATACTTTTACCTTTAATGTTGATCAACTACCCTTACATAATGATTATTCTATTGATATCAGAAAGGTAAAACCTTTTGATGAAATTTTTAAATGCTTAAACGATAAAAAGAATCATTGTTTGTATTGGTTCAGTACTTCAAATAAAAATGATTCACAAAAATTAAAAATGATTGTAGAAGAAAAAAGAGTTCTTTTATTAAATCAGCTTGACAAAAGAGTTCTTCCCGCAAAAAACAATAATCATAATAGTAATATTCTATATGTAGGTGTACGTAAAAAAGGTGGTAGAAAATATACTATTATTAATAGAAAGCGTATAAGAGATGAATTAACCAATATCTCTGGAAGAATAATCCAACATCTAGGGTATTATGTAAAAGGGACAACTCAAGGATTACAATTAGTTCATTGGGCTAAAAACCACAATATTAAAATAACTCTAAATGTAATAGAGTTTGAAAATTTACCTGATGAATATTTATACATTATTGAAAAACTATTTGCCATCAAACTTAAACCCTTATTAGGTAAGCATTAGTTCAAATCACAAAAAATATAAACTAAAAAACATGTCACAAACTGATGCTACACCTAGCTGGTCAGGGTATATTTTTCAAGGAGAAGTTGCTTTATGTAAAGCAATTGAGGTAATTAATAGTTTAGATAATATAAATCAAAAGTATTGTCTAAAACTTGAGCAAGATGAAGACTTTTCAATTAAAACTGATAACCTTGAAGTTTTTCAAGTAAAAGCTTACTTAAAAAAAGGTTGTGATAAAATGAACAGCTATAAAAATGTAATAGAAGAACTAATAAGTAAATATTATTATTCTTTATCAAAGCCGAAAAATCCGTATGATAAAAGATCCAATATTCCTAGTTCAAGAATAGAAAAAAGAAAAAGACCAATTAAAGCTTATTTAATTACTCATAGCAATATTTCAGATTATGATAATACTCTGCAAGAGTATAATAAAAGATTTTCTTCGATAGATTTTAATTACTTTGATACTATTCACGGACAATATAGATTAGATAACATAGAAGAAAAATTAGGCAATGCGATTACTCAATACTTTGCCAAAAACAACCTACAACTAACTAACTTGAATAATGTTAGAAATTATTGTTCTCAAAAAATATCTTCGTATATCAAAAAAAGACATCAAACAAAAGAATTGTACTCAATTACTTTTACTAAAATAATCGAATGGCTAACTAAACCTGATATTGAATATAATGATTTTGCTTGGCATCAAATTGAAAGTATACTTACTAAAACACTATCTGAAGATTTACAAGCTTTAGCTCTCGAAGAGGAAGAGAAAAATCTAGAGTATGAAAAATTAGATAAATGTTTATTACACCTTGAAAAGCTAGATAGAGAAAATCTACAAAATTTAATCACAAGACTAACTCCTCACAAAAAGTTTAATTTTGGTTATGACGTAATAGATAGTTCAAGTGTTAGAAAGATTGTTTCTAAATCTATTAGGAAAATTTTATTAGACCCAAATGAGTATGAAAATTTAACTTACTTAAAAGACAAAGAATTATATCAAATATCCACTATTGGTGATAATCCTGAAATAAAAACACAAAAACAATTGTTACTAGAAAAAATAAATAGTAATACCTGCTCTGATATTGACTTTTATATAACAGAACATATGAATGTGAGTAAAGAAGAAGTTTCTAGTAGAACACAAAATATATTAGGTTATGAACCTTCTGAAATAAATGAAGAAGAAATTGACACAAAGTTAGATGATACTAATTCTTTTGGTTTAATAGACGTAGAACAAACAATTGAGATATTAAATAAATGAGAAATTTAATTAGTAAAATAGCAGAAGAATTAAAATTTAAATATTTAGAAATAGAATCTTTAGATAATTTAGACTTACAATTCTTCTATTTTGAAGGTAAACAGGATTATTATTTATTTGCTTATACATCAATTGAACAAATAATAAAAAACTCTGAAGATGAAGAAGAAATTGAATATTTTTTAAACTCATCTGTAATAAATATTAAAGAGAAAATTTCAAGTAACTTTAATGATAAATCATTAGATCGAAATTTATCTCTAATTGTAATAATAGAAGATCCTAAAAAAATTGAAAGTTCACTTAAACTTCATAAAATTGAAGAGAATTACTTTATCGCCAAAAAATACATATTGACATATACAAAAAGTGATTATGAAGAATTGAACACTAAATTTAATAACGACAACTTAATTATCCAGCAGCTTAACCAGGTTCTAATTGAAAATAACAATCTATTAGAATCTATAAGTGAAGATACTTGGTACAACTTGTTAGTAAAGCTTTTTATAAAGATCCCTTTTTTAAAT
>Ga0193951_1000779_pt1 | contig 14193 bp, 9 predicted proteins | sample BB_2_MG_FD_140370 | JGI IMG/M metagenome (GOLD analysis project Ga0193951, IMG submission 140370) | Microbial mat bacterial communities from the Broadkill River, Lewes, Delaware, United States - BB_2_MG | ecosystem: Environmental > Aquatic > Freshwater > River > Microbial mats | place: USA... | reverse complement strand
TGAGGCGTTAAATATTGACCAAATAGAATCCCCATGGTTGTCATTGCGCCAAAGCCTGCGCCGGAGCCGCCTCCTTCAAGTGCGTGGTAGCGCGCAAATAGCATGATACTAATCCACAGAGCGATGCTAACAAACCATAATATGCCAGAATGTTGAAGTAAGATCAGTTGCCAAGCTAATCCAACATTACATCCTACTAGTGTACCAATTGCTCGGTTTAGTGCCGCACGACCAGCACCGTACCAGTTGAGAGGAAATAAAATTAATACTGAGGACACTTGTGCGGATAGCGAGTCCTGTAAATCGAGCACCTGAAAAACAACAAAAGACAAGGTCGCGACACTTGTGGCCAAAATAACTTCGTGACGACCATTACTTTTAGGTTTATTCGCTATGGGTGGTTTACCTCTTGCTTCTACATCAGGAAATATTGAGTGCATTAAAATTGCTAAAAACACGGTAGTAATGCAGGCGGTAGCGTTTGACATAACGAGATCATTTGCTGACACGTTACTGTAACTAACAAAGTGTAATTGCACAGATAAACTGACGATGCCTAGGGCTCCAAATAAAAAGTAGGGGCCTTGAGACATACATCGAAACATAAAAGCGAACATTAAAAAGACAGCAATAGTCATCGGAATCGGTTGATCACCAAGCATTCCATGTACTAGCAGTATAAATACACTCGCTACGGCCATATTGGCTAAAAACTGACGAATAATATGCGCATTGAGTACAGGTACTAAACCCAATAACAACATCGGATATACAGTAAAAAAGGTGCCGTAATTCCAGTCCATCAATTTACTAATAGTGAAACCTAAAGTCGCACCAAAAGCGACCCGTAAACATTGTTGTATTTCGTTGCCAGTAAGTGCTCTATGGGAAAGTTTCAGTATATTACTTGAGCCAGATAAGGGTTTCATTAGGATACGCTTCATGATGTTGCAGCTAGTAGACGTAATGAATAATGCTGATGATATAAGCTTGCACGTTACCTAACCAATGCGTTAGTCCTTCGCCAGGGTGTAATTGTACCGTGGCTCTGGCACCAGATGGCATCATATCGAGTAAGGCTGGCTTATCAGTGATGGTTATATGAGTACGCATATACTGTGCATCACGCACCCAACGATCTGAATTAACGGGATCAGCAAGCGAGCCGTCAGCATTTAGTTGGCCGTCTTTTATTCCTGCATCAATGGCGATTATTTTTCCATCAAATACTTGGCCAGGAAAAGCGTCAAAGATGATTGACGCTTTATTACCTATCTTTACGTTACTTAATGATTTTTCTCGAAAATCAGCGACGATGTCACCTTGTTTTAGCACTATCGCTGCAACAGGGGTACCAGCCTGAGCGTACTTTCCTGGCTGTAATTGTAAATTGGTTATGCGTCCTGACACTTCTGAACGTACGTCTGTATAGCTTAATTGTAGCTCAGCGTTTTGTAAGTTATTTCTGGCTTGACGTAATAGTAAGTTGTCACTGCCAGCGTCCCCTCTTTGAGTTTTAAGTTTTAATACGTCGGCTTTCGATGCTTCTACTTGGGCCAGTGCCGACTGATAATTAGACATAGTTTTATCATACAATTGACGAGAAACCATATTTGATTTAATTAAACGTTCTACTCGCTCAACTTCAATTTTGAGCTCGTCAACATTGGCTTCTGATACTTTTACCATCGCTTGTGCAGCGATAATCGCAGCGTCTAATTGATGGTTAGTTTGGGCAACACTTTCTAAGGCTAATTTTGCTTTATCAACAACAATTTTATAAGGTTCTTTATCTAAACTAAACAGTAGTTGGCCTTGTTGTATGCTTTGATTATTGTTGATGTAGACCTCATTTACTTGGCCATTCACTTTGGCTGAAATATTTGCCACAGGGTGCAATACTCTAGATTGTGTACTAACCGGCATCCATAAATCGGCATATAAAAAATAGACAAAGGAAATAGCAAAGACGACAAGCGCAACATGCACCCAACGTTTAAATATTTGATCTGGAGCCATGGCTATTTCTCACCTTCATGATATTTGTTAAGCATAATAGAAGCGTTTTGTTCTAGTTTTCGAAGTACCTTAAATAGTGCGTTGAGTTCATCGTTAGATATTCCTTTAGTAAGCTCTGCGCGAACCATGTTTACACTGCCGGTTAACATTTCTATGCATTCACTGCCTGCGGGGGTAAACCATAAACAATGGCATCTACCATCGCTTGGATGAGGACGTCGTTCGACTAAGTTTAAATTAACGAGTTGGTTAACCGTACGGGTTAAAGAAGGCATTTCTATACCTAATTCGGTAGCTAACATATGCTGTGAAGTCCCTTCTCCTAACATTTTAAGATTCATCATCGCTGACCATCTCGCTTCTGTCATTTCCATGGGGTTCACTGCTTGAGATATAACGCCGCGCCATAGACGAGTTACTCTACTTAGCAACCAACCTAGGCTTGGGTTATTAACATTTTGTTTATTAGGTAGTGGCTTTGACATAATAATTCTCACAATTTCCATAATGCTTAGCTTGCTAAGTATTATACAGCGTTCAACTTACTTAGCAAGCTAAGTAAAAATTGATGATAAAGATTGATAATTGTGGTCTTAGCTATTTAAGGCGCTAAATAGAATAGTTCTTAATCGTAAATTTGTAGGATATTCACTTTGTTAACTTTTATTTATCTTTAACAAATATATTGATATGTTGTAACATATCAATTATTGTTTTCGGGATTTTTCAACGTATTTTACTTTTAAGTTTATAAATTCGTCTTCTTTTAACCTAATTGCACCGACATTTGTTGGTCAAATTACTATGTAGCAGTAACACAAATGAAAAAATTTATTCCAACTTTACTCTATTTAAGCGCTATTCCTCTGTCAGCTCACGCATCAAGTATCAAACAAGATATTGAACAAATTGTTGTGACCACTAGCTCATCAGAAAAGTTACTTAGTGAAGCGCCAGCAAGCGTTAGCGTTATTAATCAGGCTGATTTGAATCGACGAGTCGTAATGGATTTGTCTGATGCTATCCGTGGACAAACAGGCATAAATCTTAGCGCAGTAGGTTTTGGTCGCAAAGGTATTGAAATTAGAGGGATGGATTCAGATCAAACCTTAGTTTTAATTGATGGTCAGCGCGTTGGTGGTTCAACGGATTTAATAGCTCATTCTAATTTTGAGCTTAGTTCAATACCGGTAAATGATATTGAAAGAATCGAAATTGTTCGTGGCCCAATTTCAGCTTTGTATGGATCGGATGCGTTAGGTGGCGTCATCAATGTTATTACTAAAAAAGTCACTAAAGAATGGCGTAGTTATTTAGCGATAAATGGAGGGCAACAACTATCTGATGAAGAGGCAGAAAGTTATAGTATGAATGCATCTACCTCAGGCTCAGTAACGGACGATTTGACCGTAAGAGTGTCAGCAGTAAGTGAATATCAAGCTGATGTGCCTAGCCGTGATGATCCTAACCAGTCTGATATAGAAGGGCAGAAAACCAAAAACCTTCGATTACGTATGACGTGGGCTGCTGCAGAGAATCAAGTTTTAGATACCTCGGTTGCTGTCGTTAATGATTATCGCTGGCGTGACACCATCTCGGGAAGTACCTATTATACCTTTAAAGATGATATTGACCGTTTGCAGTTATCTCTGCAACATCAAGGTTATTGGTCGTGGGGTGACTCAACAGTGCGTGCTTATCGTACTCAAGTTGACCGTGAAAATACCAGGACTAACGATATTACTTCAACCTCGCCAAGCGATATTACCGAAGACATAGTTGATTTTAAATTAGGCACTGTATTAGGCATGCATCATGTGCAATTTGGCGGACAATGGTTACGTCAGAATCTTCAAGACACGGTAGTGAACGATCGTGGTGAGAGCCAATCTATACAGCAGTCGACATTTATTCAGGATGATTGGGCAATTAATAATGATTTGTCATTGTTGTTAGGTGGCCGGTTAGATCACCATGATATGTATGGTTGGGAGTCAAGTCCTCGTGTTTACTTGGTCTGGAGCCAAGGTAATTGGGTTCTTAAAGGAGGCTATGGTGAGGGTTTTAAAGCGCCGAGCTTAAAGCAACTTTCCAGTGAATATGAAACCTCTGCAGCAGGCGGTTTATTTTATATTGTTGGTAATCCTGACTTACAACCTGAAACAAATAAGTCTTATGAATTATCGGCACGATATGGTAATCAAGATTGGCATATCACGACGACTTTTTTCGAAACTGAAGCTGAAGATCTTATCGAAACTTTTTGTATCTCTGGTTGTGATGGGCGTGGTGCAATACGTAATTATCGCAATGTTGAAAGTGCTACCTTATCAGGAACAGAAATGAGCGCATTTTGGCAAATTTCTAAAGCATTTAGTGTTTCAACTAACTTGAGTTATCTAGATGCACGTAATGATACTGAAGATAAAGCCTTAGAAAATAAACCAAGAACATCAGGTTACGCTGAAGTGGTTTGGCATCCTTTAGAAAATATGGATACGCAATTACGTATAGAACATATTGGCGAGCAATACCTTGATGAGAGCAAATTACCTAGCTATCAGTTATTACACATTAGCACTAACTATCGTATTAATTCACAATGGTCAGTTAGCGCTAGTATTGAAAATATAACAGATGTGTATCTGCTTGATGAATCAAGTGAATTTGAGTTTGTTGAACAAGGAAGAACACTTTATTTAGGTACGCAGGTGAGCTTTTAATGATGCGTATACTGTTAACATTATTGTTATTTGTAACTGCTAATACTGTATTAGCTAGTGCTTCAGCGGGCTCTTTAAAAACAGTACTGGTGATAGCATCTGACTTTGTAGCAGCTGATAAATTTACTCAATTAGCGCTTATTGGCAAAGATTATAGCATTAAAGTTGAGTATGTGAATGCACAAAATGCAGGCAGATTACCTAACAAAATCATCAATAATGCTTCGTTAGTTATTTTAGATGGCCCTAGGCCATCAGATAGAGACGCAGTGGAAGCGGTATTGTCAGAGGGAACGGCTGGCCTTACCGTTCCTTGGATTCAAGTAGGTGGAGGTAGACCTAGGTTTGGACTGCTACCTGCTAATTTTGCACGTAGTTTTATTGGTTATTATGCTAATGGGACGACACAAAATTATCAGTATTTGTTTTCGGCCGTTGAAAAGTTAGCTACAGGTGAAAGCCAAATTATTTTACCTGAGCCTTTGCAATTAACAAAGCAAGGTGTATATACACCAAACGCGGTATTTGGCAGTTTAGCTGAGTTTTTAGCAAGTGATATGTCATTAAAAAATGCACCACTCATTGGTTTTGTTATTTCTAATAGTTTAATTCGTGATATGCAAACAACACTTTTAGATGATTTGTATATACGTACAAAAAAGGCCGGATTAACGCCTGTATTTATGTGGTTTGACAGTACTGATGCTAACGGACTAAGTACTTTTTGGCAGCATACTAAACCCAGTGCTATGGTTAATATGACTCATATGCAAAATGGCGAAGCACGTAAAGCAGAGTTTTTACAGTTAAACGTGCCTGTGTTACAAGCATTTACTTATCGTAATGGTAGTAAAGAAGAGTGGCTCTCGTCGCCAGAAGGACTTTCTGCTAATACTACAGCAACGCTTATGGCTGTGCCTGAAAGTTGGGGTATGACAGATCCATTAGTTATCGCAGCAATTGAAAATGGTGAAGCCAAACTTATTAATGAACAAGTGCCTTTGCTACTTGGTAAGTTAAAGGCTTTAACCCGTTTGCAAACATTAGCTAACAAAGATAAAAAGATCGCCTTAATGTTTTGGAATACTCCATCAGGCGAAGAGAATATATCTGCCTCAAATCTTAATATACCAACAAGCTTATCTTTCGTGATCAATAACTTGCTTGCCGCAGGTTATCAAGTTGAAACTAAAACAAAAGATGACATTATTAACCAAGGTAAGTTGCTACTTAGTGGTTTGTATCACCCAGAAAAATTACTCGATCTATGGCAAAAAGGCATGGCTATTAGTGTGTCTATTGATGACTATTTAGCTTGGTTTAAGCGTTTACCTCAACCTATTCAACAAGAGGTAACAGCCAAGTGGGGTGATCCTAATTCGCACTCGGCCTTACGAACTGTTAATGATATCTCCGCTTTTATAATACCTGCCGCAAGTTGGGGAAATTTATTGGTTATGCCACAACCACCTCGTTCAGGAAAAATAGGAGCTGACACCCATGACACCAAAGTCCCTCCTGATCATTATTATTTAGCCGCTTACCTTGCCTTACAGTTACGCCAAACGGATGCTTTAATTCATTTTGGAACTCATGGCACACAAGAATGGACCCCAGGTAAAGCAAGAGGGCTTAGTGCTAACGATTATCCATTTTTGACTTTGGCTAATATACCTGTCATTTATCCTTATATTCAGGATAACGTCACTGAAGCGCTACAAGCAAGACGTCGTGGCCGAGCAACAACAATTAGTCACCAAACACCGTCATTTGCTCCATCTGGTTTATATAAGGAGTTATTAGATATTCATGGGTTAGTGCATGAATATGAGTTGTTGTCTGAAGGCCAAGTAAAAAATGAAGTACAAGGTAAATTGCTAACACAAGCAAAAAGCATGTCGTTGGATATAGAGCTTGGTTTTAATGATGAGCAAATACAGGCGAACTTTGATAATTTTTATCAAGCATTACATGATCATTTACATGCTTTAGCCGCAACTGTCACTCCATTGGGGTTACATACTTTTGGGCGAAGTGCAGAATCTGAACATTTATTATTAACAGTTTTACAGCAGTTAGGACCTGATTACTTGGTTGCTGCTGGCGAAGATGCTGAGGAATTCTTAGCGACTGGTATTGATAAGATTACACAAAGTCGTGCGATGAAGTTATTAAAAACAGCAGTTATTGAACATGTATTACCTGAAGATAATGAATCACTTATAGCAATATTGAAAACCGCGCAGATTAATTATAAGCATCTTTTAGATAATCATGAAATGCTTGCCTTATTGCAGGCGCTTAATGGTGAGTTTATCGCTGCAGGTTTAGGAGGCGATCCCGTTCGTATACCGGAAACAACCAATGGAACGAACCTTTATGGTTTTGATCCACTTAAAATACCAACGTCTTCGGCATATAAAGCCAGTGAAAAAATGTTTACCCAGTTGGTAGAAAGCTATAACGCTGAGCATCAAGAATACCCAGATAAGCTCGCATTTTCATTATGGTCTAGTGAAGCACAACGTCATATGGGCGTGGTTGAAGGGCAAGTATTACGTGCGTTAGGGTTACAACCTGTATGGGGACGTAATGGCAGGGTTAGTCATTTTGATATTATTCCGCAGGAGAAGCTTCCTTATTCTCGTATTGATGTCGTTATTCAGGTAACCAGTGTTTATCGTGATCAGTTTGATGGCTTTATGGGGTTACTAGCAGATGCTATTGCACGCCTAGCTGCACTCGATGATGGCAATATCATCGCACGAAATGCACAAGCTACTCAGACAGAGTTAATGACCAAAGGCATTCCGCAAATAAAGGCTAAAGCGCTAGCTGAGCTTAGAATTTTTAGTAATCAACCTGGCGACTATGGCACAGGTGTAACTAGTTTAGCGCTAGATTCTACGTCATGGGAAGGTGATGGTGCCTTAGCAGAGCAATATCTTGCTCGATTACAGTATGGCTATGGACGTGATGGCTGGGGAATTACTGCTAGCCAAGATATCAATTTATTTGGGCAACAACTTAAAGGGGTTGATGCTGCAATAATGTCACGGTCAAGCAACCTGCACGGCATGTTATCAACCGATCATCCCTTTGAATTTCTTGGAGGAATGGCAGCAGCGGTTAGGTCAATCAACGGAAAATCACCTGAGTTATATGTAAGCGATTTACGCCAATCAACAGGGCGTGTTGTTAGTGCTGCTGATTTTATTAGTGAAGAAATGCGCGGACGATACCTTAACCCTAATTGGATAACGGCAATGCAAGGAGAAGGTTATGCTGGCGCGTTAGAAATCTTAGATACAGTGAATAATATCTTTGGGTGGCAAGCAACAGCACCAGATGTGATTCGTCATGATCAGTGGGAAGCTATTAGCCAAGTATATGTGGAAGATAAATATGAGCTAGGGCTGAATGAATGGTTTGATGAGCAACAACCCGTAGCACAAATGCAAATTATTGAACGTATGGCGGAGGCTATTCGTAAAGATTATTGGCAAGCAAGTGAGCAAGCAAAAGCAGCACTAGCAATTCGATATGAACAGTTGCTTGAACAGAATCCACAACACCAGGTTGCTATTAAAACGGCGGAATTCTTATCTGAATTAGTCGGTGGATATGGACTTAATGCCGGTGAAAGTGGTGGTAGTACAACCGTTGTCGGTCAAACGTTGCAGCAAGTTACCGAGCAACCAATACAAACCTCATCAAATGTTATTCGTCTATTAATCGCCTTAGTAATGTTGGGGTTGATTATTGTTGGTGTAATACGTCAACAACGAATAAATCAAAATAGAATTAAACTTATAGGATCAAAAAAATGAGCGAATTTGAAAGTGTATTATACGATTTAACACGTTTTTTCTTATTTCCAATCATGTCATTAATATTAATTTCATTAGCCTACTCATTACTTGCATTAGGTGGCTTTATTATGGAATTTTGGCAACGTAAGCGTCAAACCTATGCATCAGAATTAGCAAGCTTTAGCTATACACTTATCGAGTGTACAAGTGATGATTTAGAGCTATGGATATTAAAACGCTTAGAAAATTTACGTATTGTTACTCGAACCTCACCGATGTTAGGACTAGTCGCCACCATGATCTCTATTGGTCCGGCTTTATTGGCGTTAGGTGAAGGGCAAGTGAGTGAAGTATCAAGTAACATGGTTGTTGCGTTTTCTGCCGTTATATTATCTTTAATTGCGGCGAGTATTACCTTTGCGGTACTCACGGTGAAGCGTCGATTTTTATTAGAAGAGCTACGTGGATGGGAGCGCACACGCGAGCTGAAGGAGCACGAACATGCGCTTTCTTGATAGCGATGAAGCAGACGACCCTATTCTATCCGTTGTTAATTTAGTTGATTTGTTTCTGGTAATTATAGGTATTTTACTGACAGTGATTGCCGTTAACCCTTTAAGTCCTTTCTCTAATAACGACGTTGTGGTGATTGAAAACCCGGGTAAAGCGGATATGAAAGTGACAGTTAAGCAGGGGGAAAAGCTTACTCGTTATGAGTCTAATGGCGAAATTGGTGAAGGACAAGGCACCAAAGCGGGAGAAACATATCAAATGGAAGATGGCAGCCTAATTTATGTGCCAAGCCAAGAAGCCGTTAAGTAATATCTCTTACGGAAGTAAGATTTAAGCTTACTTCCGCTCTTTTATCCAATTTTACTTTTACAGACATTAATATTAGTGTTACAAATGTTAATAATTATCATTCATTGTTGTGCCGGATCTATATTGTGTCAAAAATAAAAGTCTTGTTAATTGAAGACGACAGTATTCTAAATAATTACCTCGCCGACTTACTCACTAAAACAGGCTATATCGTCGAGCAATGTTTTGATGGTGTTTCAGGGTTGAAATTGGCTCAAACACAACAGCATCAGCTTATTTTACTTGATAAAATGTTACCTCAATTAGACGGTGTTTCTTTATTAAAAACATTAAGAGAAACGAGTCAACAACCGGTGATTATGATTTCTGCGAAAGGCGCTGAAGAAGAGCGAATTCTGGGTTTAATTCACGGTGCAGATGACTATGTCGCTAAACCATTTAATAGCCAAGAGTTGTTATTAAGAATAGAAGGTTTGCTTAGGCGAAGTCAGCCAAAAATATCGCCAAATAAAGCTACTGAAATAACTATTGATGGCTTAACACTCAATGCTGCTAAGCAGTTCATCAAGGTAAAAGGTGAAGAGGTAGAGTTCACTACCATACAATTTAAGTTGCTGTGGGAGTTAATATCACAGCAGAATCAAATTATTAGTAAAGCTGATTTATATCAAGCGGTATTAAATAAAAAGCTAGGAGTATATGACCGCAGTTTAGATATGCATTTAAGCCGAGTACGCAGGAAACTTAATGAAGCTAATTGGTTAGGTGAACGCTTACAAACAGTGCATGGCAAAGGATATTGCTTTAAATGAATAGACAGTACCTTTGGAAATCATGTTTAATTATTGCTACAGGACTTGTTGCCTTTTTTTATATTTTAAGCGTGTTAACCTCTAAAGCTGAAGAAGGAATGAGCTTTATTGCTGAAAAAGACCGTGTTCAATTAAAAGCGTGGGGAACCGAAGCTGAACGCCTTTATTCATTAGGTGACCAGAAGAGCCTAAATCAATGGTTAGATACCTTACACAAAAAAGAAAATACATGGGTGGCTGTAGCGAGCTTTGATGTTGAGCATATTGCCGGTGAGCAACTTAAAGAGGATTTAATAACAGGTCAGCATTTTGGACGTAATGTTGATTGGAAAATACATCTATATTTTGAACGTAATCCAACAATGGAGTTGCAGTTTTCAGATAGTAACGCCAGTTTTTTAATTGAATTACCAGAGCGAATGAGACCTGGCGCTTACTGGCTAACTACTCGAATCGTTTTACAAATAATTTTACCATTGGCGGTATTAGTTTTACTTTCAACATGGTTATATCGACACATTATCACGCCATTACATCAATTAGACAAAGCGACCTCGGCGTTTAGTAAAGGAAACTTTGATGTTAGAGTGAGAAAGTTACTTGGTAGCAGAAATGACGAACTTGCTCATTTAGCGTCTACTTTTGATCAAATGGCTAGCCGAATTGGCGAATTAATTGCTAATCAACGACAACTTATCTCAGATCTGTCACATGAATTACGTACACCATTAACTCGCTTAGATATTGCAGTAAATAACTTTGAAATTGACAATAGTCATCAACATCTCGAACGAATATCGAGAGAGTCTACCTATATCCGTAAATTAGTAGAAGACGCGTTAACACTTGCTTGGCTAGATAATGAAAAACCTATTATTCAGCGTGAAGCGGTAGATTTAGTGGATTTACTAGATGTTGTTATTGATGATGCTAAATTTGAATTTTCTGACCGAGAATTAATACTTGAAACACCTAACAATGCGGTTATTAGTAATAGTAGTCACCAAGCACTTTGTCCGGCGTTAGAGAATATTATTCGTAATGCGTTGCGTTACACACCTATAGGTAAAAAAGTACAAGTAACACTAAGCCAACACAATAGCCATTATTGTATTGAAGTTACTGATCAAGGACCAGGAGTGCCAATGCAATATTTAGATAAAATATTCAGGCCTTTTTTTCAAGTAGATAATTCACGTGAAGATGGCAGTGACAGTTTTGGCCTTGGGTTGGCATTAGCGAAACGTTTTTTAAATAGTGTTAGGGCAGATATCTTTGCTGACAATCATCGTGTAGGTGGTCTTATTGTAACGATAATGATTCCTATTACGTAAATGTAACAAATGTAAAAGTTGTATTAATAATCAAGCCAAATGGTAATAATTCTCATTAATAAAGCAACTGAGAATTTATCATGTCATTTATATCCAAGCAAAAAAACGTGTTTCGTAAGGCACTTGTAAGTGTAGGTGTTGCCGCAGCTTTTGTGAATACTAACGTATATGCTAATGCACAAGAGAATGTCGCGGAAGTAAAAGCGATTGAAAAAATTGTTGTTGTTGGTGCTACTACCAACACAAAAATAACGCCAGAGCAACTTGAGAAATATCAGGCAAATGATTTAGCAGACATATTTCGTCAAACTCCTTCTGTGACTGTTGGTGGCTCTTTAGGTGTCGCACAAAAAGTTTATGTGCGTGGTTTAGAAGACTCAATGGTCAATGTAACCGTTGATGGTGCCCCACAAACAAGTACGCTATTTCATCATATTGGTCGAGTATCAATTGAACCTGAATTATTACAAAGTGTTGAAGTGCAAGCTGGCGCGGGTGAAGCAACAGCAGGCACAGGAGCTGTTGGCGGTGCTATTCGTTTTAAAACCAAAAGTGCTGATAACTTACTGAGTGAAAGTGAGCAGTTTGGTGGTATTGTTAAGGCTAGCTATTTCTCAAATAGCGGCCATAAAGAAAGTATTTCTTTATACGGTAAAGCGACGGAAAAGGTTGGTATTTTAGCGTCTTTTGTTAATGTTAGCCGAGATAATATGGAAGATGGTGACGGCGAAGAAATTCCTGGCACTGCTGCTGATCAAACACTCGCTTTTGTAAAAGTAAATACTGACTTAACCGAAAATCAAAAGCTTACTGTTAGTTATGAAAGTCGCAAAGAAGAAGGTAAATTCGGCAAGCAAACTAACTGGGCGCCGCTAGCAGATGATCCGTTATATGAATCTTGGGGTGAGCGTGAAACGATTGTCCTCAATCATACTTGGTATCTAAGTGATTTAATTAATCTAGAAACTACGCTATATCAAACTGACTCCTCTTTTAAACGTGAGTTGTACACCTGGGATGCCTCAATAGAAACCACAGGTTTTGACATTCGCAATACTAGTGATTTAGGCGAGCACTCATTAACTTATGGTGTTGAACGCAAAGTTGACAAAGTACATGCGCAATCTTATGAAGACTTTGGTGGTATTTATGATGAAGAAGGGACTGTTACCGGTTTATATGTGCAAGATCATTGGCAATTTAATGATGATTTTCTTGTTAGCTTTGGTATACGTCATGATTCCTATGAACTAGACCATGTTGGCCAGTCAGCTAATTGGATAAAAGTTGATGGTAATTGGATTGTTGAAATTGATACGAGTGGTGAACCAGTAACGATAAACGAAACTTTCTCAACTAAAAAACAAGACGGTTTTAGCAGCAACTTTGGTGTGGTTTATAGTTTAACCGACAACTTAAAACTATCAGCTAGCTATGCTGAAGCATTACGTGGCAGACAAGTTGCCGATGCGTTTACGGTAGGAGAATTAACCCATAACAATAACTTAGAGCCTGAAAACGTTGCCAACCAAGAACTTGGTTTAGAATACAATGATGGTACTTTTATTTTTGAAGCTTCAGCGTATATCAGTGAAATTAGCGATGTTGTTTTTGATAAATTTAAAGGTAGTGAAGGTGTTTTTTATGAAAATATTGGTGATCTAGAGTCGACTGGCTTTGAGTTAGTTGTTGGTTATCAAGCTAATAATTTTGACGTGATCGTTAGCTACAACAGTAATAACGTCGAGTTGAATAATGCCCCATTTGTTTGGCCTGATGCCAATGATGCGTCAGGATTTAGCACAGTTATTTTAGACGGTGTTGATTTAGCGGCATATGAATATGGTGGTTTAGGTAATGCAGTTGGCGATTCATTAAACGTAAATGTTAACTATGAAATGACTGATGAGTTAGAAATGGGCTTTAACATCAACTATGTTGCCAGCTTAAATAACATTGAAGTGTTCCATCGCTCTATTGAGTTAGGTTGGCTTACCGAGCTTGAAACAATTGATAAGCCTAGTTACACAGTAGTTGATGCTTATGTTAAATATTCACCTATAGAAAATTTAACATTCGATTTAGCTGTACAAAACTTGCTTGACGAATCTTACCGAAGTCATGGGAGTGTTGCTGATTATGGACATATTGAAGGCTACGAAAGTATCGTCGGGATTAAAGAAGCAGGACGAGATATTCGATTAACCGCCTCTTACCTGTTTTAAAGGTAATCCTGATTTAACCTCATATATGGAAGTAAATCATATATGAGGTTAACTAAAATTTTTTATCTAACTTATTAATCCTAAATTTAAAAATCCTATTTCTTTACCTGTTTCTCCATATGTAATTACCCATACTAGCGAAATAAACCTAAAAAGATGCGATTAGCCTTTTTATCTTCTAGACGGCTAAACGTCTATTTAAAAATATAAAGTTTACTGATATACTGCTGTTCATTAATAAGCCTTCATCATCAAAATCGGCTTTCACTCATAACTTGCGAAATAATTATGCTAGAAAATGAATCAGAATTAAGAATTAGGTATAACGATAATTCCCGTGGTGTTTACTTTATTGGCACTACACCGCCAAAAAGTGACACTCCTATTGAGCAAGTAGAAGATATTGCGACTAAATTACTTGATCGTGTCAGTGATATAGATTTTGA
>Ga0193951_1000778_pt1 | contig 14194 bp, 12 predicted proteins | sample BB_2_MG_FD_140370 | JGI IMG/M metagenome (GOLD analysis project Ga0193951, IMG submission 140370) | Microbial mat bacterial communities from the Broadkill River, Lewes, Delaware, United States - BB_2_MG | ecosystem: Environmental > Aquatic > Freshwater > River > Microbial mats | place: USA... | reverse complement strand
CTCTTGAATCTCTTTTTTATAGTTATGGAACCTATTTTGGATAAGGTTTGAGATATAAATTGAGATCAAAACCAAGATAACCATTAAAATAGCACCAAAGGTAAGAATATTTTGTACATATTTATTAAATCTTTCAGTTAAGATAAGTTTCTTCTTCTCTAGACTTTTATAAAGGTCATCATGATAAAACCCTTGACCTATGAACCATTGCCAGTTATCAATTGCCTTTATATAGCTAGTCTTTCTAACGGCTTGTTTTGTATGGAGTTTTTCACTTTGGGTATAGGTTAAAAAACCTTCACCCCTCTCCTTTGCAATAGTGATCGCTTGAGATATAGTATTTTGACTATTTATGAGGTAGTTATTATTTTGCTTTAAAGCATTTTTTCCGATCAGTTCAGTTTTGATATGATACAAGTTCGTACCATTGAAGTCAAGTGCGAAGATATAGTTGTCATTAGGGTATTTTAAAAGTTTTATATAGTTTAAGGCTTGTTCTTTGACATCTTTTTCAAAATCATCAAGATATTCACCTGTACCAATGAACCAGTTAAGAGGTTTAAAGTGTTTATTAAAACCAATTTTCTTATAGTGGGTTTTAGGATCATTAGGTTTATAAAAAAACCATTGCATAAAACCTTCATCTTGAGCTTTTACTTGAGAGATAATGTCTCTAGTAAGGTATTTACCTTTTGTATCTTGAAAGTTATAAAAGCTTGTTCCTTCAATATCTCTATTTAAAGGGAACAAGATACACTCAAAGTCCAAAGAGTAGATATAAAAGTAGCCTCTACCATTATTGAACCTTATATCTACAAGAGCATCTTTTATCATTTTAGTGATTGTTTCTTTGCTTTTATCTTTATTTTCGTTGTAGATTCTCGTTGCGATTGTATGCGCTTCATATACTCGTTCTTTAATTGAGTCTTTGAGTTTGTTTTCTGTCGATTTTTGTAATTCCATGATTGTATTGTAGACCATATCCACATTTTGTTGGATATATTTTTTATTTAGTCCTATATATTCTGTTTCTAAGATTTTCTTTTCTTGTTTGTAAGTGTTAGTATATTCTAAATAGATAAAGAGAGTTAAAATGACTAAGATAGAGCTTATAAAGAGTATTGGAGTAAGTTTTATGATTTTTAATAATATCTGTTCGTTTTTAAAGTTCATCATTAATCTTTTTATATTTTGTGTATCTGCCAAGTTATTTTATTATATTATAAAATGTACTAATACTTATATCAAGAGATTCATCTAAATATATCTCAAAGTAAAATAAGGTATTATACTTAATAAAGCTTTATAAAATGAAAATATAAAGTAAATGTAAAGGCAAATTATAAAATGGATAAATCAGACTTTAAAAAGATATCTCTTTTGTACGTTGAAGATGATGAAGATATCAGAAATGAGCTTGTTGAGGTATTAGAACTAGAGTTTGAGAACTTATACGTAGGAAAAGATGGACAAGAGGGCTTAGATCTTTATAAAGAGCATCGTCCAGATATTGTGGTTTCTGATATTTCAATGCCAGTTATGAATGGTTTGGATATGTGTGGGCATATTAGATCGATCAATCCTGATGTTCCTATTATCATCACCACAGCCTTCAATGAACCATCTTTTTTAATAAAAGCCATAGATATAGGGGTTGATAAGTATGTCTTAAAACCTATCGATCTTCGAAAACTTGAAGAAACTCTTTTAAGATGTTCAAAATTTGTATTTCAAAATAAAATTATAAAAGATCTCCTTGACCTTTCTAAACATTTAATGGATAAAAATGATAATTTTATTTTTACCTCAGGAGATGACTTTAATTATATAAACAAGCCATTTTTAAACTTTTTAGGGTTTGATACGATTGAAGAGTTTCACAAGAATGAAAACTGTGTCTTTCAAAAACTTCAAGAGCTTACGAAAGAAGAGGTTTGTCAAACAAAAAAAGAGTGGGTAAAGTTTTTAAAATCAAATATAGATAAAGAACATGTTATTTATTTAAAAGAGTGTGTTCATGATGAAGAAAGAGTCATCCCTTATAAAGTGAACGTACAGCATTATGATGAGATAGAACACTATTTGATATCTCTACATGAGTTAAATAAAAAGTAGATTTTAAAGTAGGTATTAGAGTTTTGATGAAGCAAAAAAAATATTCACTTTATTTTATATTGGGCTTGCTCATTGTCTTGATCGCTACCTTTTCGATCACACTTATATCTACATATCAATATATAAAAACTAAAAATGATCTTAAAGAGAATATAAAAACAAGATCAAGTGATAGTTTGGAAAAGTTACAGCAATTATTAGTTCCATATTTAGAGTCTTATTCTGTAAGTGAATATGAAAATATCTTAACAAATGAGATGAGAAATAAGCATATCTTGGCAATTGTAGTAAAAGACTATAATATGGGAAAGGTATTAGGTAAAGAGTATTTAGAAACAGGAAAAACAAGAGATACTAACTGGAATGCTATAAAATATGATAGCTTTAATAAGTCTATAAAAGCAAAACTTTTAAACAGCTACTTGGTTCAAAGTGACTTTATCTACAACAAAAACGGGATAAAAATAGGTGAGATATTTATTTATAATACCGATCGTTTTATGCAGAGCGAACTTAAAGAGATAATTAAACAAAGTATTTATTTTATAGTTTTCATCTCAGTTATACTTATAATCTTGTCTTACTTCTTAATTCACAGGGTTATTATCAAGCCTTTAGAAAAAATAAATGAAAGTATCAAACAAAATAGTATAGAAGGTGTTTTATTAAAACCTATCCCACAAGGGGGCTTTCAAGAGATAGATGCTGTAAGTGATACGATAAATAAAATGATCTTTTCAATAAAAGAATCCCAAGAAAAGCTTACATATCTTAATGAAAACCTTAATAATAGAGTCATAGAAAAAACAAAAGAGCTACAAGAACTGAATCTTTCCCTTGAAAAAAGGATACAAGAGGAGCTTGAAAAGAGTCAGAAAAAAGATCTTTTATTACACAATCAATCACGGTTTGCCTCAATGGGGGAGATGATAGGTAATATTGCTCATCAATGGAGACAGCCTCTTAATGCACTATCTATAACAATCCAAAAGATACAACGCTATTATGAACTAGGAAAGCTAGATGAAGAGTCTCTTGATAGAAGTATTGAAAAATCTATGAACCTTATTCAAAAGATGTCTTCTACAATAGATGATTTTATGGGATTTTTTAGAGAAGATAAAGTGAAATTGCCTTTTGATGTCAATGAAGCGATAGATGAGACCCTAACTCTTTTAGAGGCAAGTATAAAGAACAACTTTATAAACTTACAATTCCAACATACACAAGAACCGATAATTGTTGAAGGGTATAAAGGAGAGTTTACTCAAGTGATACTCAATGTCATCTCAAATGCAAAAGATGCTATCAAAGAAAACAGTATATCAGCTCCAAAGATAGATGTAAGATTGACAAAAGATGAAACTTATATCATCATAGAGATATGTGACAATGCTGGTGGAATAGATGAAAAGATAATTGATAATATCTTCGATCCATATTTTACGACAAAAGAGGAATCTCAAGGAACAGGAATAGGGCTTTATATGTCAAAGATAATAATAGAGCAAAATATGAATGGATACTTAGAAGTTAGAAATGAGAAAGAAGGAGCATGTTTTACAATAAAGCTAGAACATACTTCATAAAAGGATAGATGATGAAACTCAATGCACTTTACGAACTCTCTTCGGAGCTTAATGTTTTATATATAGAAGATCACGATGAGACAAGAGAGGTTCTTCATGATCTTTTAGAGACCATCTTCCCTACGGTATTAGTAGCTACAAACGGAGAAGAGGGCTTAGAAAAATATAAAAATAATGAAATTGATCTTATTATTACTGATATTAACATGCCTAAAATGGATGGTATCACAATGATAGAGCAGATAAGAGAAGAAGATAAAGAGATAAAGATCGTTGTTTTTTCTGCCCACGAGAAGACAGAATATCTTACAAGATGTATTGAGCTTGATGTAGATGGTTTTTTGACCAAACCACTTAATCAAAATAAATATTTCCAAACACTTTATAAGGTTGTAGAGCAGATCCATACAAAAAAAGAGCTCAATAAATACAAAAATGAACTTGAACAAAAAGTACAAGAGCAGTTAGACGAATTGATCGAGAAAAATGAAATGATCCAAAAAAACGCAAGACTAGCGACAATGGGAGAGATGATCGATGCTATTGCTCATCAATGGAAATCTCCTTTAAGTGTTATAAAACTTCACATAGATCTTATCACAATGAAAACAGAAGCAGGGATATTGGATACAAGTGAAGTTGAAACATCTATGGGAAAAATGCTTCATCAATTAGATCACCTCTTTGAAACTATTGAAGAGTTTAGAAAGTTCTTTAGACCAAATACAAATTTAGAGCTTGTCAAAGTAAAATCATTGGTTGATTCTACTTTACTTCTTTTAAAAGACGAGTTGATCCGACATACTATCAATGTTGAATGTGAATATGAAAAAGATGATTATATGGTAAGAGTGAATCAAAGTGAATTCAAACATGTACTTATAAATCTGATTCAAAACAGCAAAGACGCTTTTGTACAAAATGGTATCAAACCCAGAGAGATCAAAATAAAAATCTTTCAAAAAGAGGAACAAATAGGTATAGAGCTTTGCGACAACGCAGGAGGAGTTCCAAGTGAAGTACTAGATGAGATATTCTCTGCTCATGTCACAACAAAGGAAAGTACAGGGGGAACAGGCATAGGACTCTATCTTGTAAAACAGATACTTGACAAGGTCAATGCAAAGATAGAGGTTAGAAACTCAGAGCTTGGAGCTTGTTTTACTATCTCTATCTAAATTTAGAGTTGAAAGTTTGCAAAGGCACTTTCTACACTAGGGATGGTTTTATAAGTGGTCTTTAAAAATCTTACATTTTTTGTTGTAAGGTCACAGACAGCTATTTTAAAGCTAGAACCCATAAAAGGCTCTACAACACAGATGATTTTATCTTCAAGCTGTTTTGTTGCATATATAGTTCCTTGAAGAGAGTTGAAAAAATATTGAGGATAACTCAATGGAGTTATCTCAACTATCTCCACAAGCTCTTTATTTTCAAGGGTCTGAGCTATCTGCATTGCTTCATCAAAACTTTCAAATTGAACACACCAGTCATCAAACTTTTTATTGTAATTATGTAAGTCTTCATCTAGAAATCCACCAGCTGAAGACTGTATCGCAAAAATTGACATGAGAGAACTCTTCTTAAAACAAATAAGAGTTTGTATTACATATATTTTTTAAGAACGTCTGGAATCTCAATGGTACCATCTTCGTTTTGATAGTTTTCCATAATGGCTACTAGTGTTCTTCCAACAGCTAAGGAACTACCATTTAAAGTATGAGCTAAGATATTCTTCTTTCCGTCTTTGTATCTTATTTTTGCTCGTCTAGCTTGGAAGTCTCTAGTGTTAGATATAGAGCTTATTTCTCTGTATGTATTTTGTCCTGGTAACCACACTTCAAGATCAATTGTAGTAGCTGCACTAAATCCTAGATCTCCCGTACAAAGCTGTACTTTTTGGTGTGCTAAACCTAAAGATGTAAGAAGATCACTTGCAGTTTCTACCATTTTTTTGAAAACTTCTTCAGATTGTTCTTGTGTAGTAATTGCCACCATCTCTACTTTATCAAACTGGTGTTGTCTGATAATACCTCTTGTATCACGTCCTGCACTTCCTGCTTCTTTTCTAAAACAAGGAGTATAAGAGGTAAGAAGCATAGGAAGTTCCTCTTTATCAATAATTTCATCATTGTAAAGGTTTGTAAGGCTTACTTCTGCTGTAGGGATAAGATAAAGATCTTCACCTTCTATTTTGAATAGATCATCTTCAAACTTTGGAAGTTGCCCTGTTCCTTGAAGAGTATTAGAGTTTGCCATAAATGGCACATACCACTCTTCAAAACCTCTCTCACGATTAAAATCTAAGAAGTAGTTAATAAGAGCTCTTTCAAGTCTAGCCCCTATCCCTTTAAGAGCAGAAAATCTACTTTTTGCTAGTTTTACTCCACGAGTAAAATCTATCATTCCATTATTCTCTCCAAGTTCCCAGTGCTCCTTAGGCTCAAAAGAAAATGTTGGTTTCTCTCCAAGTACTTCTAAGACAACATTCTCATTTTCATCAGCTCCAAGAGGAACATCAGCATCAGGAAGATTTGGAATTCCAAGTGCGAAATTTTCCATTTGCTCCTCTAAAGTTCTTACTTCATCTTCAAGTTGCTGTTTTTTCGCTTTAAGTTCACCAATCTGTGCTTGAAGTGGTGCAATATCTTTTCCCTCTTTTTTATAAGCTCCAAACTGATTAGAGAGTTGTTTTTGTTCACCTTGTGTTGCTTCCATCTCTTTTCTTTTCTCTTTAGCAACCTCTACGTCTTTTTTAAGAGTTTCAAGAATCTCTTGAGATACACCTTTTTTCATCAATGCTGCACTCATAGCATTAAAATCTTTTTGTAGTAGTTTTATATCAATCATTTAGTAACTTTCCTTTTTTTATATCTAGATCATCTTGGATAATTCTTGAGATCTCTTCTTTTTTAATGAAATCAGCTCCCATACTTACAATAAACTGGCTTGCTTGAGCAACAGTTAAAGTAGTCGCTTTTAATTTGCTTTTGTGTACCACAACAGTATATCCACTTGTAGGGTTTGGACTGGTTGGAACAAAAAGTACATAAATATCTTCATGTTTACTTAGTACATATGCAGGTACCCATAGATCATCTTTTGGATACTCTACTAGTACCACTTCTTTTTTTACATCTTTATTGTTTGGCTTAAAGAGTTCAGTGATTTTCTTTAAAATAGAGTATATAGTACCTATGGCAGGAACTTTTTCTAGCATCCTGTCAATGGTGGAGATCAAAAATGATTTTCCTGCTTTCTCTATAGATGATCCAATAGCTGCTAAAAGAAGAGTGATCACAACAAATAGTATCAAAGTATATGTGGTACTATTAGTATAAGAGGATACGTACTTGAAAAAATCAATACTATAACGATTTAGTAGAATGATCAATTGTACAACGATAAGAAGTGGAATAAAAGCTAATGCTCCTACAAACACATATCTAAAAAACTGTTTCATCTTATCCTCTATAATTTTTCGGTATTATATCCAAAAGTAGTTAAAGACGATTTTAGCGTGCGAAAAACTTTTTTAAAAACAAACTAAGGATATATTTTTGAGAATTTTAAGTGGAATTCAACCAAGTGGTACTATACATATAGGAAACTATTTTGGGATGATCAAAAAAATGATCGAGTCTCAAGATGATGGAGAGCTTTTTGCTTTTATCGCTTCATACCATGCTTTGACAAGTGTTAAAGATAAAGAACTTTTACAAAAAAATATTTTTGAAGCTGCAGTGAACTTTTTAAGTTTGGGAATGGATCCAGAAAAATCAACTTTTTGGGTACAAAGTGATGTTCCTGAAGTATTAGAACTTTATTGGATACTATCAAATCATACACCTTTAGGACTTTTAGAAAGAGCACATAGTTATAAAGATAAGACCGCAAAAGGAATAGCAGCAAATCACGGGCTTTTATCATATCCTGTATTGATGGCAGCAGATATTTTATTATACGATACAAATATTGTCCCTGTAGGAAAGGATCAAATTCAACATCTTGAGATCACAAGAGATATTGCCAATACTTTTAATAATGCCTATGGAGAAGTTCTAGTAATGCCAGAAGCAAAAGTAGATGAGATAGTAGCTACAGTTCCTGGAACTGATGGTGCAAAGATGTCTAAGAGTTATGGAAATACGATTGATATGTTCGGTTCTAAAAAAGGTCTGAAAAAACAGGTCATGAAGATAGTGACAGATTCAAAAGAACTTCATGAACCAAAAGAGTATGCAACTTGTAATGTATATAAACTATGTGAGCTTTTCATGGATCAAGATGAACTACAAGCTTTACAAAAAAGATATGCAACTCCTGGTGAAGGATATGGACATTTTAAAATAGCATTGATGGATAAGATAAATGAACACTTTGCTCCATATACTGAGAGAAGAGAACACTTACTCAACAATCCAAAAGAGGTAAAAGAGATTTTAGCTCACGGAGCAGACAAAGCAAGAAAGATCGCAAGTGAGAAGCTAAAAGTGATAAAAGATGTCGTAGGTTTAAACTACTAGATATAAGAATTGATTTTGGAGTGAATATGAGTAAAACATACCAAGGTATTTTAGTAGCCTTTATACTCTCTTTTGCAGGGTATTTTTTGGCAAATATTTTCTTTGGTGAGATTCACTCTCGTCTTATTGCTGTTGTAGTGTTTTTAGTCACTCTTTGGACAAATGAGGCTTTGCCTTTAGGTGTTGTCTCCTTACTTCCAATCATCTTATTTCCTTCTTTAGAGATTTTAACAACAAGTGCTACAACTGCTAACTATTCAAAATCGATAATCTTCTTATTTTTAGGAGGTTTTCTTTTGGCCATTGCTGTTGAAAAGACAGGTTTGCATAAAGTGATAGCAAATAAACTTTTAAATGTATTTCCTAAAAGTAGTCGAGGTATAATCTTTGCTCTTGCTATAACTTCAGCTTTTTTAAGCTCTTTGCTTTCCAATACTACAACGGCACTTCTATTGATGCCAATAGCACTTTTCTTGACCGATAATAAAGAGCTAAAGATACGTTTTGTTCTTGCTATTGCATATGGGGCTAGTATAGGAGGTATCGTAACACCTATTGGTACACCACCAAATCTTATCTTGATGGGATTTTTGCAAGATAATGGTTTAGAGACCATCACCTTTATCAATTGGATGATAAAGATGATACCGCTTGCTGCAATAATGCTGACAATCGTCCCTTTTGTTCTCTCTATAGGTGCTTCACAGTTTAAAATTGAAAATGAGATTGAATCAAAAATGCTTTCTAATGAGCAAAAAAGACTTTTAAAGATATTAGGCTTACTGGTAATTGTTTTATTGGTAAACTCATATTTTAAGCTGAGTGAGGCTGGAATACTACTTGGTTTTGGTCTATTGATGCTTGTCAATACCTTTGGATTTTTGGAATGGGAAGATACTAGAAAGATACCCTTTGAGATAATCTTCTTATTTGGAGCAGGTTTTTCTATTGCTACTGCTTTTGGCTCTACTGGTCTTGCTGAGTCCATTTCTACTTTATTGTTAGGACTTACAGAGGTGAACCCAATCGTTTTATTATTAGTGGTGGCTACACTTGTAACTTTTACAACAGAAGTGACAAGTAATACAGCCTTGATATCCATAGCTTTACCTATATTATATTCATTAGGAATGGCCTCAAATATTGATACAGAGCTTATTTTAATGGTTGCAACTATTTGTGCTAGCTACGCATTTATGTTGCCTATAGCAACTCCTCCAAATGCAATAGCAATGAGTAGTCATGTAGTATCAATTAAAACAATGGCGATGTACGGAGTATTGTTTAATATATTTGGGATACTGTTAACAGTATTGATATCTCAGATATGGTGGAGTTTATTGTAGGAATTTTTTTATTTTTTTAAAGTCATCGAGCTCTTTTTTCATATTGCTTTGATAGGTTTTCATGAAAGCAATATTTTTAAAAAGCAGTTCTTCTAGTCTTTTTAATAAAGGAAGGTCTAATTGAAAGTCTTCAATAGAAGAGTTTTCCATAAGGTATTTACTAACCCAAGAGCTAATGCTCTTGGCTTTTAGATCACTATCGTCAAGTGAATCAATATATTGAAGCTGATTGAGAGCTTCTAAAGACCAGTCTCTTCTTTCCATGCTTCAATTAATCCTATTACTACTTTTTTTACTTGTGCTATAGATGTTAGATTGTTATCAACTCCAGCACTAAAAAGTGTTTCTATTTGATAAAGGTATAGTCCATCCAAATAATAAGCGACATCACCACCATCAAAATCAAGAATATTTCTAAGTTCATCAAAAATAGCTATTGATTTATTGATGTATTCAAATTTCTTTTCTACATCATTTTGATTGATCGAGTCCTCAACGAATGTTAAATATTTCAAAAGCCCTTCATAGAGCTTAAGTATAAGCATATAAGGATCTTCAGTTGTCGCAGCTTGTTGGTTATAAACTTCTAAACTCATTATTATAATCTCCAAGTTTGTATTATTTGAAGATTATAATATATGTATACTTAAAGCTTACTACAACCAAGTAAACTAGTTACTTGCTGTTGATTGTTGTATCATCATTTGTAAGCCACTAAATGATGATTCCATTTGTGCAATAAGAGCACCATAGGCTGCAAATTGTTGTGCCATAGTATTATATTTGATGTCTAAAGACTCAAGGGTTTTTTCTTTTTCTTCTTCAAGTGTTGTTTTTCTATCTAACATACTATCTGCATAACTAGACATAAGACCATCATAAGAGTTGATATTGTCTAGATGTTCTTTCATCAAAGTACCAAAACCCTTATCCTCAGCAGCACCTAAAAAGTAGTCTTTTACTGCATCATAATCGTCTGTTAATGCAGCCCCTAATACTTGTGCATCAACATTTAAAAGACCTTCCTTATCAAAAGATAATCCAAAGTTGACAGCATTTGCATCATTTAGACCATAATCCCCAAAGAACATATTTTTTAAGTTACTTAACATGTCTCTTAGAGAACCTTTATCTCCAATTACACTTTCACTATCGTATATTTCAACTGTAATAAATGCAGCTATCTCATTATAAGCATTTGCCATATCTTGAACAGCAGGAACGATCGATGAATCATCCTTTGAAATACTAAGTGTTGATGTAGTGTTCGCTTCTGTTGCTGTTATTTTTAAGTTACCATCAATAGTGATACTATTTGATGATACATTATACGCAACACCATCAACTGTAGCTGTAAGATTTTGTGCACTTTGTGGGTGATTATCTGGTTTCCCATCACCATTTGCATCTGTTGCATCATTATAATCTGCTGCTAAAGCTGATGAACCAGAGAATGTTAAAGCATTATCTACTCCAGGCTCAGAGCTTTTGATAACCAATTTATACTCATCGTCACCAGTTTGTTCAATAGAAGCAACAGCGATCGCTGAAGTATTAATAGTATCTGCAATCTCTTGAAGAGTCATACCATTAACATCTGCAATTGTTACATTTGCTCCACCTGCACCAGTGATCACAAGATCTCCTGCATCTCCAAGGGCAGCATCTTTTGCTACACCTGTATATCCTGAAGACTGCCAAACATCTTTTTGTGCCAAAGTTCCAACTTCAACAACAACTGTTCCTTCTTTTAGACTTCCAACATCAGAAGCATCAAAAATAGCTCCTGTTCCAGTTGATGATGCTGAAATTTGTTCAAAAGCATTATTTGAAGTGCTAAAAAGGTCAAAAGGTTTTACTGTTTCTAGGAAATTATTGATCAATCCTTGAAGCTCTGTAATCTTTTCAGATTCGATCTCCCAGTTTTCCAAGTCTTCTGTAATAGGATCTAGAACTGCTTTTTCTTCAGCTGCTCTGATCTTATTGATCATTTCACCATTAAGTGATTGTGTTGCATCACTTCCAAAACTTCCAAGCATACTGTAATCGTAACTTGCTGTACTACTTGTAATTTCTGCCATAATATCCTCCTTGGATTAAGTTAACGTTTCAACCCTAAAAGAGTATCCAACATCTGATCGACAGTTGTGATAATCTTCGCGTTTGCTTCATATGCTGATTGAAATTTAATAAGTTCAACCATCTCTTCATCTTTATCAACTTTTGTGAGTTGATCATAAGTGTTCTGAAGAGACTCCCTAACTGCTGATTGTGCCTCTTGATTAAAGATAACCGCTTCACGATCATCAGCAACATGTACTCTTAGTGTTTGAAAATAATTACTAAAAGATTGATTATTTTCACCTGTTCTATCAAAATTGATATCCTCTTTCCATTGGATCTCAGCTAGGTAGTCTAGTTGTTCTTGAGTAAAGTTATTTATACTTGTCTCATTGAATTCTAGTGTCTTTACAGATGCTCCTGAAAATAAGTTAATAAGTACAGCTTTATCTGCATCATAATCAACATTTACCCCATCTGTACCAAAAATATACGAATCAATACCTGTTTCTATATATGAATCGGTAAGGTCAGAAAGTTTCTCAGCAAAATAGTCTAGTCTTTGTTTATATTCTTTAAGTAGATTATTCCCTGAATCTGTTTTGATATTATCTATGATAGGACTTAATGCACCACCTGTTACATCAACCTCTTTATCATATATCTCTAAATGGATATCATCGATACCTTCTTTACTTACTTTATCATTCATTGCTTCATATTTTCTATCATTTAAGATAGGAGGTGCACTTGGGTCTGCAGGAAATTCAGGATTAGCTACAGGTCTGTTGACTAAAAGCTCTCCAACAAAAGAACCCTCTTCTCCATCTATGGTTGCTTCAATAAAAAGGTATCTATCTGAATGACCCGCAGCAGATGTTCCTGCTGGCTCATATTTAGAGTGGGCATAATCTGAAGTAAGTATCTTATCACCATTTTCATCAACTTCATATCTACCATTGTATGCTCTTACTGTACCACCGATATCTTCATCTTGATTTATTTGGTGTACTAAAGCCTGAATGATATTATCCGGAGTTATTTCACCAATTGGAGCACCTGAATTGTCAAAGTCTACAGGATTACCACTAGCATCAAGAATAACATCACCTATAGTTACTGTAATTGAGTGTTGGTTGTTCAAGATATAAGTTAAACTCTCATTATAACCTTTGGTTGTTTCGATACTTCCTGTAAAGTCTATGCCATTACTAGAAGCATTTCCAATAGCCGGAACATCACCTTCGAACTCTTTATATGTAATGGTTACTTGGTTACCAGCTACAGCGATACTATCAATCTCTTGATCAGGATTGTCTTTGTTCCATTTTGCTATGATATTTGCTTTTTGTACATCAATTTCTGCAGCAACTGCACTTCCATCTGCACCTGATAGTCCAGTAAGTTTTGTTCCCAAGAATGTTACTTCTCCGGTTGAATCTGCTGTACCATTTATGTCGATCACTTGAATTTCTGCAACGGCAGGAGCTCCAGTAAAAGGAGACAATGAGTTTACATAATCATTGATCGGAGTATCAGTTGGATTTATTTGTACTGCAGAGTCGATTCTACCATCCCCTGTTGTATCCCAACCTATAGGCTCAACCTTTGTTGTTCCGTTATTGTCCTTTGCCGCGTAGATGTCTTGTTGTGGTGTATAGTTTTCTATAAGTTTTACCGAGTGAACATTTGTATCAAAACGAACAGCTGTAACACCTGCTATACTTAATTGATAGCTATCTCCTCTAAATATCTCTACATCAACATATTGAGCTAGTTCTTTTTCTAGAGCATCTCTTTTATCCAAAAGATCATTTACTTCTGTAGTTGAATTTAGTATTCTAGAACTAATCTCTCCTATCTCAGTAAGGATGCTATTTACTTTATCAACTAATTCGTGAGCTTCACTTAAAAGTGAATTCTCTTTTGTCTCAATCGCTTCATACATCGATTGAAGATTAGAGATAAGACTTAGTGCATTGTTTTTGATATCGTTTTTATAGATCTCACTATGAGGGGTAGTTCGTAAGTTTTCTATAGAATCGAAGTATCTATTTAAGTCTGCTGATAAACCTGCATCATCAGTTTCCGTAAAGATAGATTCTATATCTTCTAAGATACTGTTTAACTCTTTCATATCAGTAAGTTTTGCTTCTTCAGTGATAAGGTTTTGATACATATAGATGTCAGTGACTCTTGATACACCATCAATTGATATACCACGTCCAGTAAGTCTAGCATCAGTATGTGAAAGTTCAGAAACATCAACAGCTCTTCTTTTATAACCATCCACATTTTGGTTGGCAATATTGTTCATCACATTCTCAACTTGTGTTTGAGATGCTCGAAGACCTGATTGTGCTGTGTTTAATGTATGTAACATCTTATACCCCTATATATTTTACAATTCTAAGATAACAATTCTTAAGATTAGATTAAAAAGGAGATATAGTTTCTAGTACTTTGGTTCCCCAAGGTTTTTCCATATAATCCTGTTCATCACCGTCTTTAAAGTATATAACTTTTAAGTTCGCTAGTTTTTCTGATTCGATCGTTG
>Ga0193951_1000777_pt1 | contig 14195 bp, 11 predicted proteins | sample BB_2_MG_FD_140370 | JGI IMG/M metagenome (GOLD analysis project Ga0193951, IMG submission 140370) | Microbial mat bacterial communities from the Broadkill River, Lewes, Delaware, United States - BB_2_MG | ecosystem: Environmental > Aquatic > Freshwater > River > Microbial mats | place: USA... | reverse complement strand
TTTACACGTACTTTTTCTTTGTCAATTACTTTATTACCTATTACAATTCTATTAACTATTTCCGCGTTTAAATCGGGTGTGTTTTTAAAAAAAGAAGCATATTGCTTTTTTAAGGCGTCTTGTCCTTCAGAGTTTAGAGTATATGGAAACGAAAATAGCATGACATCATTGGTATAAGTTTTTGTAAAACCATTAATGTCTCTGTTGTTATAGGCTTCTAATTGGTCGTTTACAATATACTCAGGGTTAGAATTTGTTTTAGAGTTGCTAATATATGTCACGACGTTAATATTATCGGCATCAGTTTCATAAATTGTAACTTGTCTATTGGTTGTGTTATTTATAGTCACTAATTCTTCATCTACAACCATATTTTTATGTGTCATTCTATTGATAACCTTGACACTTGATTTTTCGTTTTTCTTAAAAAATTGCTTGTAACTTTCTCTTAATGTAGTACGGCCAGAGTACATTTTTGCTCTAGGAAATCTATTAACAATAACATCAGCATCGAAAGCAAAGGCAAGTTCATCTAACTTTCTATTGTTATAGGGATCAATATATTTTTGTACAATTTTAGCAGCTGCTTTCTCCATTGCTATGATTTCAGCTTCAGTATTCTCTTTAGTGGTTTCTTCCGGAGTTTCTATTGCTAAATTATCTGCAGGAATGTCACCTGCTAAAAGTAATTTTGTCCCAGAAGCATTTGTTGCTAAACGCGTTATTTTTGTAATGCCGTTAGTTGATAAATCTGCTATTTTTTTCCAATTATTATCACGTTGTAGTCTTAATTTATATAGAATACTGTCTTTGCCTAAAAGCAAGGTTTTACTATCTAACCAACAAATATCTTCTACATTTTTTAGGGTATTTGCGATAAGTCTAATCTTACCTGTTTTAGGGTTTAGTGATTTTATTTGCCATTGTTTTGCATTAGTTTTTGAAATAAAACTGACTAAATCGGAATTCGGGATTTTGTGAAATGAACGTCCAACATTTGAAGCATATTTTGTACTTATACCGCTGATGATATTTGTGACATAAAGATTAAGTTTTTCGTCCTCTATTACGGCAGATATAACAGTTTCTTCATCAGCCCAAGTGTAATATGCAACGACTAAGTCTTTAATAAGGACATTAGATTCACCATTACTTAAATTATAAGCATACAAGCGTTGTTTTCCGTCTTTATCTAAGCGTACAGCAGAAAATTCTTGTTGATTTGGGATTCTTAGAGGTGAATACTCGCTACCATCAGTAAAATTAATCCAGATTTTGCCATTATAACGTGTATCATATTTTGCAATATCGGTTTGTCCAGCTCTTGTTGAAGCAAAAACAATGTAACGCTCATCTAAAAAAGAAGGTTGATTGTCGTAACCTTCGTTGTTAGAAATGTTTTTAACATTACTCAATTTAATTTTTGAGTTCTCTGTTGTTATATCTCCTAAGAATATTTCGGTGTTGGACTGAGAAAATGCCAAAACAGGTATTAAACATAAGATAGTTAGGATGTATCGCATTTTATAAAAGTTTTTTTAAAGATATAAATTTATAAATAATTTGCATGATAATTCTTTATTACTACATTTGTAGTATTAAAACTATAATTGTGGATATAAAACAACTGAATAAATCTGAGCTTCAAATCATGAAGTATTTGTGGATGCTTGAAAAAGGATTTATGAAAGACATCGTCGAGAAATTTCCTGAGCCAAGGCCTGCATATACAACGATTTCAACTTTATTGAAACGTATGACTGATAAGGAATATATAGGGTTTGAGCGTTTAGGAAGAGACAAACAATATTTTCCAATTCTTAAAAAGAACGATTATTTTACGAAACAGGTTAACGGAATGATTCAGCATTTTTTTAACGACTCTAAAGCGCAATTTGCATCGTTTTTTGCCAAAAATGCCGATTTATCGGTGCAAGAATTAGAGGAACTTCAAGCGTTATTAAAGCAGAAAATGGATCAAAAGAAAGCCAATGATTAGTTATTTTATATATACCATTATTAGTCTTGGTTGCTCATATGTGCTTTATGTTCTGTTACTCAGAAAACAAAAGACATTCCAGTTTAATCGGTTTTTTCTTTTAAGCGCTTTGGTGCTATGTCTTGTGGCTCCATTTTTAGAATTTGAACTGTTTAAAGCCGTTCCAAGTATTACACAAATTCAGTTAGATAAATTTACAGAGACAGACGCTATAATAGATACTGTAGATAATGTCACAATAAGAGAGGAGGTTACTGTTAATCCTTATCGTGCTAATCCGGTTATGATTATTTATGGTTTAATTTCTCTTTTATTAATCATTCGATTTTCAAGGAATCTACATCAAATATACAAACTTACTAGATTGGAATATGAAATAATAGGTCATCTTAAATTAATAAAAATTGAGGATTCTAATATGGTGTCTAGTTTTTTTAATTATATGTTTATTCCTAAACAGCACACGTTTTCTAGAGAGGATTACGAAAGTGTTATTGCTCATGAAACCGTACATAGTAAAGAATTACATACTATAGATATTATACTATTAGAATTATTGAGTTGTGTGTTTTGGTTTAATCCATTTATCTGGTTGTATAAGAAAGCTGTTTTACAAAATCATGAATTTATTGCCGATGAAAAGTCGGTGTCATCTGGCATTAACATTGAAAATTATTCAAACACTATTATTAGTTTAGGTCAAAAGGACTACCGCGTTCCTTTAACTAGCGGATTTAATTTCATTCAAATCAAAAATCGAATTATTATGTTACATCAATCAAAATCATCAGTATTCAAACGAACTTTAAACATTATATCTGTCATTTTGCTTTTTACCGGCATTTTTGTATTTAGTTCATACAAAGAATTAAAAGAACCGCTCGTAGTTGTTATAGATGCAGGTCATGGAGGACATGATTCTGGTAATTTAGATGAGAAAAATATTGTTTTAAATATTTCTCATCAGTTATCTCTTTTGAGTAGTGATAATATCAGAATTATTACCACAAGAACTGAGGATACATTTTTTACATTACAAGAACGTGTTGAATTTATTAATACGCAAAATGCAGATCTAGTTGTAAGTTTGCATGCCAATGCACATTCAAATCCATTGACAAATGGAGTAGAGGCTTACTACAACGACAAAGACGAGTTTAAGGATAAATCTTATGCATTTGGCAAGATTTTATTAGAAAACCAGATGGAATTATTTTCAACCAATCGCGGACTTAAAACAGTGCCTATGTATATTTTTAGACATATCAATAGTCCTGGTGTATTATTAGAACTCGGATTTATTACGAATGAAGAGGATCATAAGGTTTTGATGAATGTGGATCGTCAAAAGCAAATAGCAGCTTCAATTTTTGAAGGATTAGAAGAAATTAGAAAGAGTAACTAAATTAAAAAAGCCAACACAACCGAAAATCATGAATCGGAAGTGTTGGCTTTTAACCATTCAACTTAACTAAATTCCTAGAAGCAGTATTTACCCTCTTCTTTTACTTTTTCAGCGATCTCAATACGTAAATCTACGATATCTGGATAGTTTTGATATTTCGTAAAGCGTTTTAATCCCATCAACATCATACGTTGTTCGTCTCCTTCAGCAAAAGAAATAATACTTTCTTTTCCTTTTTCTTCAACGATATCTACAGCGTGATATAAGTATAATTTAGCCATTGCGATTTGAGCCGATTGCTCTGCTTCGCTAGTACGCTTCACGTTTTTCTCTGTTCTTAGAATTGCCGATTCTGCCATATAGATTTCAATTAAGATATCTGCAGCAGCAATTAATAACTGTTGGTGTTCTTCTAGTTGAGGTCCAAATTTTTGAACAGCTCCACCTGCAACCATTAAAAAGGCTTTTTTAAGCTTCTTAATCATTTCTTTTTCTTCTGAAAATAATTCAGAATAATCTGGAGTATCAAAAGACGGGATGCCCATTAATTCTTCTTGTACTTTTTGAGCAGGGCCTAATAAGTCTACATGACCTTTCATTGCCTTTTTTACTAACATACCAACAGCTAACATTCTGTTGATTTCGTTAGTGCCTTCGTAAATACGAGCAATACGAGCATCTCTCCAAGCAGACTCCATAGGAGTTTCTTCGGAGAAGCCCATGCCACCAAAAATTTGAATACCTTCATCTGCAGCATTTTGTACATCTTCTGATACAGCAACTTTTAAGATAGAACATTCAATAGCATATTCTTCAACCCCTTTAAGTTCTGCTTCTTGATGCGAATTCCCAGCCGCTTCACGCAAAGCAATGCGATCTTCAATGTTTTTTGCAGCTCTATAAGTTGCAGATTCTCCAGCATAAGCACTAGCTGCCATTTCGGCTAATTTGGTTTTAATAGCTCCGAAGTTTGCAATAGGAGTTTTAAATTGTTTACGTTCATTAGCGTAGTTTACAGCAGTAGTTAAAATACGACGTTGTGAATCTAAACAAGCCGCAGCCAATTTAATACGACCAACATTAAGCGCATTCATGGCAATTTTAAAACCTTCACCACGACCTGCTAACATATTTTCTACAGGTACAACTGTATCATTAAAAAATACTTGACGTGTAGAAGAGGCACGAATACCTAATTTGTGTTCTTCTTCACCTAAAACAATACCGTTAGGATTATCTCCATCATATTCTACGATAAAACCTGTAATGTTTTTATCATCTTCAATACGAGCAAAAACAATCATCAAACTACAGAACCCTGCATTTGAGATCCACATTTTTTGACCGTTAATTTTATACGATTTTCCGTCTTCTGAAAGCGTTGCTGTTGTTTTACCAGAATTGGCATCAGATCCAGCTCCTGGTTCTGTTAAACAATACGCTCCAAACCACTCTCCAGAGGCTAGTTTAGGAACGTATTTTTGTTTTTGTTCTTCGGTACCATATAATGTAATTGGCATAGTACCAATTCCTGTGTGTGCACCAAAAGCAGTACTAAAAGAACCTGTACCACTTGAGATATAATCACAAGTTAATACTGTAGATACAAAACCCATTCCCATCCCGCCATAAGCTTCAGGAACAGCAACACTTAAAAAGCCCATATCACCAGCTTTACGCATTACCTCTTCGGTTAGTGCATAATCTTTAGCTTCAAAACGAGGCTTATGAGGTATGATTTCACGATCGTTAAATTCCATTACGGATTCCTTCATCATGGTTTGTTCTTCTGAAAAATCTTCAGGAGTAAACACATCTTCACAATTTGTTTCTTTTACTAAGAACTGACCTCCACGTAGGATGTCTTTTTCTGTATCTGCCATTTTTTTTGTTATTAGATTTTAAGATTTCTAGAACCAAGAATCAAGACCACTTAAGTCCGGATTTGAAACTTGAAATCATTTTTTGTATTTGTTTTATTTTGTCTTCTAATTCTTTAAATTTTTCTTCTGAAATATAGTTTTCATTAAAAGCAACATTCAGTTGTGTTTTCCATTCAAAAGCAGAGCCTAAACTGTACTCTAAATATTGAGCAAAATGTTTGTTTGAACTTTTACTTGTGCCTTCCGATATATTTGAAGGAATAGACACAGCGCATCGATTCATTTGACTCGTTAATCCATAAGTTTCAAAATCTGGAAAATTCCTAGTGATTTTATAAGATTCTGAAACTAATGCCATGCTTTCATTCCAAATTTTTAATTTCTTGAAATTATGCATAGTCTATTGTCTTTGTCGTCTTTTTATTAATCTTGACTCTTGGTTCTGAGCGTCTTAATTGTTAATTAAGGAATTCAAATATCCCACAAGCTCCTTGACCAGTACCAACACACATGGTTACAGCACCATATTTACCTTGCATATTTTGTTTACGCATTTCATCAAATAACTGTACCGATAGTTTTGCTCCAGTACATCCTAATGGGTGACCTAATGCAATGGCACCACCATTAACGTTAATAATATCTGGGTTTAAATCCAGTTCTCTGATTACCGCTAAAGATTGAGATGCAAATGCTTCGTTTAATTCAATTAAACTTAAATCATCTTGTTTTAATCCTGCTTGTTTTAATGCTTTTGGTATGGCTTTAACTGGGCCAATTCCCATAATACGAGGTTCAACACCTGCAGCAGCATAATTAACTAAACGAGCAATTGGTTCAAGATTTAATTCTTTTACCATCTCTTCACTCATTATCATCACAAAAGCAGCACCATCACTCATTTGAGATGAATTACCAGCAGTAACGCTACCTCCTGCAGCAAATACTGCTCTTAATTTTGCTAAGGCTTCTTTACTTGTTCCTGCGCGTGGCCCTTCATCTTTAGTTACGGTGTAGGATTTGGTTGCTTTCTTTCCGTTAGCATCGATATAAGTTTGCTCAACTTCAATAGGTACTATTTGATCTTGAAAACGATTTTCAGCTTGTGCTCTTAGCGCTTTCATGTGCGAGTTGTAGGCAAACTCATCTTGGTCTTCACGAGAAACGTTGAATTGTTTTGCAACAGCTTCAGCTGTATTTCCCATGCCCCAATAATAATCTTCATGACCCGCTTTTACGGTATCGTAGTTTAATTCTGGTTTAAAGCCTGTCATTGGTACCGCACTCATGCTTTCTGCACCACCTGCAATAATACAATCGGCCATTCCAGCTTGAATTTTTGCTGTTGCAATTCCAATAGTTTCAATACCAGAGGCACAAAAACGATTTACGGTTACACCAGGAACATCTACACTATCTAATCCTATTAATGAAATAAATCGTGCCATATTTAATCCTTGCGATCCTTCTGGCATAGCGTTTCCAACAATAACGTCATCGATACGTTTTTTGTCTAGATTAGGAAGTTCCTTCATCATGTGCTGAATGGTTTCAGCAGCTAATTCATCTGTTCTTTTAAAACGGAACACGCCTTTTGGTGCTTTACCAACTGCGGTTCTGTATGCTTTTACTATATATGCTGTTTTCATAATTTTAGATTTTTAGATAATTAGATAATTAGATTTTTTGATATTTTAGATTTCTAAGAGTCTAGAAATCTGAGAATCTAAGTTGTCTAATTTCTTAACGGTTTTCCTTTGGTTAACATATGTTGAATACGTTCCAATGTTTTTCTTTCGGTACAAAGAGACAAAAAGGCTTCACGTTCAATATCTAGTAGGTATTGCTCTGTTACTTTAGTAGGTTCTGATAAATCTCCACCAGCCATAACGTAGGCTAGTTTATTTGCGATTTTCATATCGTGCTCCGAAATGTAGTTGGAATCTTCCATTGAATCTGTTCCTACTAAGAACATACCTAAGGCTTGTTTACCAAGTACTAAAACATCATTTCGTTTTACAGGCTGCGTATAACCAGAATCGGCCATTAGTTTAGCGTGTTGTTTTGCGACTGCAATTTGACGGTCTTTATTGACCACAACAACATCTTTTCCTTTTTGAAGCAATCCTAAATCGAAGGCTTCGTAAGCAGAAGTTGATACTTTAGCCATACCAATAGTTAAGAAATACTCTTGTAAAACATTTAATTGTACATCTCCTTTTCTGAAGGTGTCTGATGCTCTTAAAGCCATTTCTTTAGAACCACCACCACCAGGAATTACACCAACACCAAACTCTACAAGTCCCATGTAAGTTTCTGCTGCCGCAACGACTTTATCTGCGTGTAATGATAATTCACATCCACCACCTAAAGCCATGCCGTGAGGTGCAGAAATTGTTGGGATTGATGAATAACGCATACGCATCATGGTATCTTGGAAATATTTGATAGCCATGTTAAGCTCGTCATATTCTTGTTCTGCTGCCATCATAAAAATCATGCCGATGTTGGCGCCAACAGAGAAGTTTGCTGCTTGGTTACCAACGACTAAACCAGCAAAATCTTTTTCGGCTAAATCAATAGCTTTATTTAATCCTGCGAGAACATCTCCACCAATGGTGTTCATTTTAGATTGGAACTCACAGTTAAGGATACCATCACCTAAATCTTCAATGACTACACCAGAGTTTTTAAAGACTTCGTTTGTTTTTCTGATGTTATCTAAGATGATAAAGGCATCTTGACCAGGAATTTTTTCTTGTGATTTTTTAGGAATATCATAAGCATAAGTCGCTCCATCTTTTACAGTGTAAAAAGATGTACTTCCAGAGGCTAACATCTCATTTACCCAAGCATTTGGTTCTAAACCTTCTGCTTTCATCATTTCAATTCCTTTTTCAACTCCGATAGCATCCCAAATTTGGAAAGGACCATGTTCCCATCCAAAACCGGCTTTCATGGCATCATCAATTTTATATAAATCGTCTGTGATTTCTGGAATACGATTTGAAACATAAGCAAATAAAGCAGCAAAACTCTTTCTGTAGAATTCACCAGCTTTGTCTTTACCTTTTACTAATATTTTGAAACGATCTACAACTTTATCGACCGTTTTAGTCAATTCTAAAGTAGCAAACTTTGCTTTTTTGGAAGCTCTGTATTCTAAGGTATTTAAATCTAATGATAAAATTTCAGAAGAACCATCCTCTTTTCTTACTTTTTTGTAAAATCCTTGTCCTGTTTTACTTCCTAACCATTTGTTTTTCATCATGGTATTGATGAAGTCTGGTAATTCAAATAACTCTAAACGTTCATCTTTAGGACAGTTTTCTCTGATGCCATTAGCGACATGAACTAAAGTATCTAATCCGACAACATCAACAGTTCTGAAGGTTGCTGACTTTGGACGACCAATTACGGGGCCTGATAATTTATCTACTTCCTCAATGGTTAAATCTAAATCTTTAACCGTGTGAAATAAACTTTGAATGCTAAAAATTCCGATTCGGTTTCCGATAAATGCAGGAGTATCTTTTGCGATAACAGAGGTTTTTCCTAAGAATTTTTCTCCATACTCATTTAAGAAATCTAATACCGCTTGGTCTGTTTTTGGACCAGGAATGATTTCGAACAATTTTAAATATCGTGCAGGATTAAAGAAGTGCGTACCACAGAAATGTTTCTGGAAATCGTCACTACGACCTTCACTCATAAACTTAATAGGAATACCAGAGGTGTTTGATGTAATTAACGTGCCTGGTTTACGGTATTTTTCTAGCTTTTCAAAAACTTGTTGTTTAATATCAAGTCTTTCCACTACAACTTCCATAATCCAATCTACATCAGCTACTTTAGCGATATCGTCTTCTAAGTTTCCTGTAGTAATTCGACTTGCAAAAGATTGACTATAAATAGGAGAGGGCTTCGATTTTAAAGACGCTGTTAAGGCATCGTTTACTAATCTGTTTCGTACGACTTTGTCTTCTAAAGTTAAACCTTTTGCTTTCTCTTTGTCGTTAAGTTCTCTTGGTACAATGTCTAATAATAAAACATCTACACCAATATTGGCGAAATGACAAGCGATACCGCTTCCCATAATTCCAGATCCAATAATTGCTATTTTTTTAATTCTTCGTTTACTCATCTTATTTTAAAATGTGTTCTTTTTTATTGTATATCTGTTTGTTGGAAATCATATTATTAATGATTTCTGCAACTTTGTAAAAATTTGTCAGTTCTTCTGAAGAGACATTATTTTTAATAGCCTCATTAAAGGTTAAAACCTTTTCTTTTGATAAAGCTCTTTTTTCTCTACCAAAATCAGTTAAAAAAATAAGGACTCCACGGCCATCTTCGGGATTTGGTTTACGTTCTATTAAGCCTTTGGCTTCCATAGTTTTTAAAGTTCTAGAAAGACTTGTTGCTTCCATTCCCATTTTTGGTCCCAAAGAAGTTGAAGGGGTTCCTTTTTCTGGATCAATACTCAATAATGTAAAACCTGTTGCCATAGTGGTTCCAAATTCAGACGCTTCTTCGTTGTACATTTTATTGACCGCTAACCATGTGGTTCTAAGGACGTAGTCAATGGTTTTATCTTTCATGTATAATGTTTGAAAACCAAAGATAGTAAAAAAATACTATGCATGCATAGTATTTTAGCGAAAATTGTATATAATTTTTTGATATATGGATTTTGAAGGCTTTTTAAATAATTACATTAAATTTGTCTCATTGTATTATTAACAGCATTTTGCAAATAACTACGCATTACATTGAACAACTCGGTTTATAGATTTCAAGAATATAAAGTATTTTTTTACAGACTTTTTTTAGTTTACCTTTTTTACTTCATTGCTAGAGTTTTGTTTCTTATTTACAATTTTGATTTATTGCATGTTGAGTCTGTTACAGAGTTTCTTAAAATTCAATACCATGGATTAGCATTTGACACAACAGCTATTTTATATGTAAATAGTTTGTTTTTGTTAATGTCATTTTTGCCTTTATTTATAAATACTAAAAAGAGCTATCAAAAGGTTTTATTTTATGTGTATTTTGTTACAAACCTAATTGCTTATGCCATCAATTTTGTAGATTTCATTTACTATAAATACAACTTTAGTCGTACCACGATAGTTGTTTTAGATGTGGTAAAGCACGAAACAGATAAAGGAGGTATGTTTTTTAGGTTTTTAATTGATTATTGGCATGTTTTTTTACTGTTTGTTTTGACTTCATCACTTTGGGTTTACTTATATAGAAAAGTGAATATAGCTTCTGTTGATAGATCAAAACTCACGACCAAGAAAAATTTAATTTATGTATTACAGTCGTTAGTTGTTTTTTGCATTGTAACAGTTTTAACTATTGGTGGCATAAGAGGAGGAGATTTTAAGAAGAGCACCAGGCCAATTAATCTTGTAGATGCCAATAGGCATGTTCAAAAAATAGAACAAGCAGATTTGGTTTTGAATTCTCCATTTGCTTTTATCCGCACATTCAATGCCAATTCTTTTAAAAAAGTGGGGTATGAAATGGATCAGGCAGTTGTAGACAAATATGTACAGCCAATTAAACAATATTCAAATAATCCTAAATCAAAACCTAACATTGTATTAATAATTACAGAAAGTCTTGGTCGTGAGTATCTAGGTGCTTTTAATACAGAATACAATATACCCAACTACGTAAGTTATACTCCTTTTTTAGATTCGCTAGCCGGAAAAAGTTTAATTTTTCCAAATGCTTTTGCCAATGGAAGTAAGTCAATTCATGGTATGTCTTCTATTTTATCAGGGATTCCTTCGTTTAAAGATGCGTTTACATCTTCGGCATATTCCAAACAGGAGATTCAATCTTTGGTTTCAATATTGAATAGTGAAGGTTATAATTCGACATTTTTTCACGGAGCAGCAAGAGGTTCTATGGGCTTTTTAGGCTTTAGTAATATATTGGGATTTGATTCGTATTTAGGACGTGAAGATTATAACAATGACGATGATTTTGATGGTGCATGGGGAATTTGGGATGAGCCTTTTTTACAGTATATGAAGGAGAATATTGATGATATGGAAACACCCTTTTTTGCAACTGTTTTTACCGTTTCGTCTCACGAACCTTATGTTATACCTAAAAAATATGAAGGCAAATTTCCAATTGGAAATGTCCCTATGCATCAATGTGTTGGCTATACCGATTATGCTTTTAAGCGATTCTTTGAAGAAGCTAAAAAAGAACCATGGTTTGATAATACCATCTTTATTATTACTGCAGATCATGGTAATCAGGTGTATTATAAAGACATGTATTATAAACCTATTAACCGATTTACGGTGCCAATTTTGATTTATAAACCGGACAATTCCATGGCAGGTGTTAATATGGATTTGGCACAGCAAATTGATATTTATCCAACGGTTTTAGATATGATAGGGTATAAGAAGCCTTTTAGAAGTTGGGGACGAAGTTTAGTTGATTCTACAGATTCAACTAAGCCATTTACAATTAATTATGGGAGTTCACATTATCAATTTCAGATGGGAAATTATATTTGTATATTTGATGGAAAGAGAGCTAAAGGATTTTATGATATTTCAGATAAAGGCTTGAAAAACAACCTTATTGGAAACAAAAATGCTGAAATGTCTCAAATTGAAAACATTTGTAAAGCCTATGTTAAAGATTACTACGATAGAATTATCGATAAAAAACTAAGCTTAAAAAATTAAGTATATGAAGAAAAAAATAGGATTGTTTGTTTTAGCTATCGTTATCATTGGCGCTGCTAAATTTTATTATGATGTAAATTTAAACTATAATTTTAAAGCTATCTCAGAGGGTAAGGTTTATAAATCTGGAGTAATTCCTCCTGATGAGTTAGAAGATTATATTACTAAACATAATATTAAAAGTGTTATTGATTTAAGATTTCCTGGTACTGATGACCTTGTAAACAATCCTGAGATTCCAGAACAATTAATCGTAGAAAAAGAGGCTATTGAAAAGATTGGTAATGTTAATTATTATAACGTAGGATCAAGGCAGGTGCCAGATCAACCAACAGTAGATAAGTTTTTAAAAATTATGGATGATAGTACTAATTATCCAGTTTTGATTCATTGTCACCATGGTGAAGGACGAGCTCCTTTGTTCTCTGCTATTTATAGAATGGAATATGAAGATATTCCAAATGAAGAAGCACGAGACGAAACACGTGTTTTAGTTAAGTGGAGTTCTTTTGATGATGGTAAACCTAAAGGAGAATTTGTTAAAAACTACAAGAAGCGTAGCAGTAAATAAGACTTAAAGATTAATCTAATCTTTAAAGTTGATGATTTCTTTTCGAGATTTTACATTCAGTTTTTGATATATGGAACTCACGTGAGATTTTACGGTGCTTATGCCAATATTCATGTCATCTGAAATTTCTTTATTAGATTTTCCGGCTTTTAATAAAACATAAATTTTTCGTTCTTGTACACTAAGAGTTTTTAGAGCTAATGTTTGTTTATGAGGTCTTTTTCTTATTTTTCCGTTAATAAAAAAACCTAATCCAAATGATAAAAGAATACTCAAAGCAATGAGTATTCTATTGTCGAAAGCGTTTTTTCTTTTAGGAACTTTTGACTTAAAGGTTTTAAAATATTCTGAGTCTTCGTTTTTCCACTTTTCAATAAAATTTTGATAATAGTCTGTGTTATTATCTATGTCTACCTCATATTTACTTTTTTGTAATGCATATAAAGATACCAGAGGATAGGAGCAAGTGTCTGCAATTTTTCTGAGCTGTTCATTAAAAGCATTAGTAACAAACTCGCTCTTTACTCTAGTGGCACTATAGTTGGTGCTGTCTATGAGTTTAACAATATCGTCTACTTTATCAATAATTTTATTTTTTACATCACTTTTAAAAGTTACATCGCTAAAGGTTTTATTATTGTTGAAAATTTCAATTTTAGAGGCTTTATTGGCAACGATAAAGAAATGGTTCTCCTCTTTACCTCCTATGATTATTGAGGCATCTGATGCCCCTTTTTTAGATATATGAAGTCGATATAAATTGTCATTTTTAGGAAGGTAGTCTATGTTAAATTTAAAATACCCAGAGCTATCAACATCAGATTCTGCAATAATCATACTACGAGACATGGTGTACATTTTGCTAAAATCTGAAATATGTGATAGATATAGTTTAGGCTTCCAGATGCTGTCTAAAACAATGTGACCTTCAATTTTAGGTTCATTATTTGAGAAATTCTGACTGAAAAGACTATTGCTATTAAAAAGAAGAATTAGAGTAAACGTAGCTAGTAAATTTACATAGCGATCATTAAAAGGTAGATTGGCTAGTTTCAATTTTTAGTTATGTGTTATAAATCTTGAATTAATCTTTATGGATGCATAGGTTTTTGTAGGTATTAATTTAATAATCCACTTGCCAGCGATAGGATCACTGATTATTTTTTCAATTTTACCTTCAACAAGTTCCCTATTTAGACTTTCATCATAATTTAAGGGTAATTTTTCTTTTAATTGACTTTCAACGGCAAATTCTCCTTGTTTTTCGCCTTTAGGATTGTAAATCTCTATTTTAAGACTTCCTAAGAGTACTTTACAATTAATATCGAGACCTAAGCTAGATGTTTTTTCTGTGACGTTTAAAATAATACTTTGATCTTCCTTGTCGTTGCTAGTTAGATTTATAGATCTTTTTAAATCAAAGGTAGAACTTTGAGCAATAGCAGGATGTGAAATACATAATGCAATTAGAAAGATTGAAATAGTCAATAAACGTTTCATAATATTTTAATTTAGAATTTATATTACAAAACTATTTCAAAATCACAAGTATTAAAGTTTATAGCGTATGAAAAAGGTACTAATAAAGTTTTAAAAAGGTGCTAAACCA
>Ga0193951_1000776_pt1 | contig 14207 bp, 7 predicted proteins | sample BB_2_MG_FD_140370 | JGI IMG/M metagenome (GOLD analysis project Ga0193951, IMG submission 140370) | Microbial mat bacterial communities from the Broadkill River, Lewes, Delaware, United States - BB_2_MG | ecosystem: Environmental > Aquatic > Freshwater > River > Microbial mats | place: USA... | reverse complement strand
ACGTTTAGTTGCAATTTGTTTTGCTTCTTTTTCATCCTCAAAAATATGGAATCTATCTCCAGCCTGTGGCGCACCATCTAAACCAAGTATTGAAATTGGTGTTGAAGGGCCTGCATGTTGAATGTTTTTACCTCTTTCATCAAACATAGCTTTTACTTTACCGCTATGCTTACCTGCCAACATATAATCTCCAATCTTTAAAGTTCCTTCTTGAACTAAAATTGTAGAAACATATCCACGTCCTTTATCTAATAAAGCTTCCACAACAGTACCAACGGCATGTTTGTTTGGATTCGCTTTTAAATCTAACATTTCAGCTTCAAGCAACACTTTTTCCAATAATTCATCAACACCTTGTCCAGTTTTTGCAGAAATTTCATGTGATTGAATTTTTCCACCCCAATCTTCAACTAATAAATTCATAGCTGAAAGTTGTTCTTTAACCTTATCTGGATTAGCGTTTGGCTTATCAATTTTATTAATCGCAAATACTATTGGAACTCCGGCTGCTTGTGCGTGACTTATTGCCTCTTTTGTTTGAGGCATTACATCATCATCCGCAGCAATTACAATAATTACTAAATCCGTTACCTGAGCTCCACGAGCACGCATTGCCGTAAAGGCTTCGTGACCTGGTGTATCTAAAAATGCAATTTTTTGTCCATTTTTCAATTCAACACCATAAGCTCCAATATGCTGTGTAATCCCACCAGATTCACCAGCAATTACATTCTCTTCACGAATATAATCTAGCAATGAAGTTTTACCGTGATCAACATGTCCCATTATTGTAATAATAGGAGCTCTTAATTCTAATTCTTCTGCGGTATCTTCATGTTCTTCAATTGCTTCTTCAACTTCAGCTCCAACAAAATCAACTGTGTAATCAAATTCCTCAGCAACAATTGTTAATGTTTCAGCATCTAAACGTTGATTCATTGTTACCATCATTCCTAATGACATACATGTAGAAATAATGTTTGTAACAGGAATACTCATCATTGTAGCAATTTCACTAACCGTAACAAATTCCGTTACTTTTAATACTTTACTTTCAATTGCCTGAAGTTCCTGGTCAATTTCTGTTTGTTGACGGTGTTGATCTCTTTTATCTCTTCTGTATTTTGCACCTTTTCCTTTTTTAGATTTACCTTGAAGTTTTTCTAAGGTTTCTCTAACTTGCTTTTGTACATCAGCTTCAGATGGCTCTTCCTTTATAATTTGTTTTCTTGGTCCACCACGTTGTGGTCCTCTATTACCAGGTTTATTTTGACCTGGACCTCCAGGTTTCCTAGTATTTACAGGATTTGCCTTTTTAACAATTCTTCGTCGCTTCTTTTTATTTGCATCAGCTGCCGCTTCTTTTTTAACAACAGCCTCTGGTTTTTTCTTTTTAGGTCTTTCGAATTGCTTCAGGTCAATTATTTTTCCAGTCATTTTTGGACCGGAAAGTTTTTTGTACTGAGTTTCTATAGTTTGTGGAGTTGTAGGCTCTTCCTTCTCTTCTTCTTTTACTGCTTTTGCCTTGGCTGAATCTTTTACAATTCCTTTAATAGGTTTTTTAGCAACAGCTTTTCCAAATTCTTTATCAACCTTAGAAGCTTCTACTCCCTTCTTTACAATAGGTTTATCTTCTACTTTTTTAGCCACTTCCTTTTTTTCTTCAGCTTTCTGTTTTGGTTTTTCAACCTCAACACTTTTGTCTTCAACTTTAGGAGTTTCAACCTTAGGAACTTCAACCTTTTCCACTTTAACAGGTTCAGGTTTTACCTCTTCAACTTTTGGTTGTTCTACTTCAGTTTTAACCTCAACTTCTGCAACTTTAGGTTCCTCCTTTTTAGGTTCTTCCTCTTTAGCGTCTATATCGATTTTACCAATAGTTTTAACTTCTAGCTTTTCAGCTTTGGCTTTAACGACAACTTTTTTAGCTTCTTCTTCAAGGCGTTTTTTCTCAAGCTTTTCTTCCAGAGCAACTTTAATTGCCTCTTTCTCTTTTCGCTTTTCCTCACTCACCTCTTTAGAAGCAACCTTTTTACTCTTATCAGTTTGAAAACCATCCAAAAGTATATTATACTCTTCGTTAGATATTTTAGTTGTAGGTCTAGCTTCAATCTCAATACCTTTCCCTGCCAGATGCTCTACAGCCCTATCTAACGAAATGTTTAATTCTCGTAATACTTTGTTTAGTCTCAATGTTTTGTTGTCAGCCATATATTATATCTTTTAGCCAATTATTGTTGAATTTTCAGAAATTAATCCTCAAACTCTTCTCTTAATATTTTTTGAACTTCTAATATAGTTTCTTCCTCTAAATCGGTTCTCTTTAAAAGTTCTTTTACGTCTTTTTCCAATACGCTTCTTGCAGTATCAAGACCTATTTTATTGAATTCTTGAATTACCCAAGCTTCAATTTCATCAGAAAATTCAGTTAACTCCACATCATCTTCTGCTTCAACACCTTCGCGCTGAACATCTAGTTCATATCCTGTTAATTGAGATGCCAAACGAATATTAACTCCATTTTTCCCAATTGCTTTTGATACTTCTTCTGGTAACAAAAAGACATCAACTCTCCCTTTTTTACCATCTTCACGACCTTCTTCTTCATGAATCTTCATAGAAACTACTTTTGCAGGGCTTAATGCTCTTGCAATAAATAGTTGTGTGTTTTTAGTGTAATTTAAAACATCTATATTTTCATTTCCTAACTCACGAACAATTCCATGAATACGAGATCCCTTCATACCAACACAAGCACCAACAGGGTCAATTCTATCATCATATGAATCAACGGCTACTTTTGCTTTTTCTCCTGGTATTCTTGCAACACCTTCAATAGTAATTAAACCATCAAATACTTCGGGAATTTCTTGTTCAAATAATTTAACTAAAAATTCTGGAGCAGTTCTAGATAACAAAATTACAGGTTTATTACCTCTTAATTCTACTGTCTTAATAATTCCTCTAACTGAATCACCCTTTCTAAAGTAGTCTGAACGAATTTGTTCACTTTTAGGTAATACAATTTCATTTCCATCATCATCCAACAAAATAATTGCATTATGACGAATATGATGAACTTCAGCACTGTAAATATCTCCCTCTAAAGCTTTAAAGTGCTTAAAGATATTAGTACTGTCATGCTCATAAATTTTTGAAATTAAATTTTGACGTAAAGCTAAAATTGCTCTTCTTCCAAGATCAATTAATTTCACTTCTTCAGATACATCTTCTCCAATCTCAAAATCTGGCTCTATTTTACGAGCTTCAGCCAATTCAATTTCCTCATTATCATCTTCTGACATTCCATCGGCAACAACAACTCTGTTTCTCCAAATTTCTAAATCTCCTTTGTCAGGATTAATAATTATATCAAAGTTATCATCAGATCCAAACTTTCTTTTTAAAGCGGCTCTAAACACCTCTTCAAGTATCGCCATTAGCGTTACTCTATCAATATTTTTATCTCCTTTAAACTCTGAAAATGATTCAATTAATGCTAAATTTTCCATGCATCTTCTTTATTAAAATATTATTTTCACTTTTGCTTCTAAAATATCATCAAACTGTATTAATTCATTTTTAATAACAGTTACTTTTCCTTTACCAATTGGTTTAGGTTCACGTGCTTTCCACTCTAACTCAATATCGTTTTCATTAACACTTTTAAGTTCTCCCTGAACTTTAGAATTATCTCTTAGCTTCACATCAAGAACACGGTTCATATTTTTGATATATTGCCTTTTTACTTTAAGAGGGTTTGCTACATCTGGAGATGTAACTTCTAAGGAGAAATCTTCTCCTTCTCTATCCAAATTATGTTCAATGGCTCTACTAATTCTTATACATTCTTTTAGCGAAACACCATGATCACCATCTACCTCAACGTAAATCTTATTATCTGCCAAAAATTTCAACTCAATTAAGAACAATTCTTTGTTCTCTTCTAGAGCATTATCTAACAAACCTTTAACTATCCCTTTATCCATCGTAGTATAAAAAGAGGGGACTTAACGTCCCCTCCTATCCTTCTAATTTTATTCAAATTCTGTGCAAATATAGTAACAATTTTTGAAATGATAAAAAATCATTCTTCTTTTTAATTTAAAATTGCTAACTTTACCTCGTCCTTAACAAACTTTACTACAAATTTTTATGAAAAATATCTTAGTCCCTATCGATTTTTCTGACCAAGCAAAATATGCTGCAAAAGTTGCTTCAGACATAGCAAAACTAACAAACTCAAAAATATTTTTACTACATATGTTAGAACTACCATCGGGGGTTGTAGACCCTACAAGTTATGGTAGTTCAGGAAATACCCCTACAACTCTTTTATTTTTAAAACGTGCTCGTGAAAAATTTGAAGAGTTTAAACAACTTCCTTTTTTCGAAGGCATTAAAATGGAGGACTCTGTACAATTCCATAAAGCATATGATGGAATAATTGATGAAAGTAAAAAACAAAATATAGACTTGATAGTAATGGGTTCTAAAGGAACCTCTGGACTTGAAGAAATGTTAGTTGGATCGAACACTGAAAAGGTTGTTAGAAACTCGGATATTCCTGTCTTAGTAATAAAAACTGAGGTTGAAGATTTTAAAATTGAAAACATAGTATTTGCGTCTAATTTTGACCAAAAAAGTAAAGTTGCTTTTCAAAAAATATTAAATTTTGCATCATTATTTAATGCACGATTACATTTATTAAAAATTAATACGATTCATAATTTTGAAACTACGAAAGAATCTAGTGACGCCATTCGTGATTTTATTAACGACTATGACTTAGGAGATTACACATTAAACATTTACAATGATGTTTCTGTTGAATTGGGAATTTTAAATTTTGCAAATGTTATAGATGCAGATGTAATTTTACTAAATACAAGTGGAAGACGTGGTTTAGCACATTTATTTACTGGAAGTATTGGAGAAGATTTAGCCAACCATGCTAAATTACCAGTAATAACATTCAAAATATAAAGCTCAAAAAAATATTATAAAAAAAGGGAGTTGATTGAATTCAACTTCCTTTTTTATTTAAATTGTTTTTGGTGTAATTGTAAACGAATAACTATATTTTTTTGGTTTAATAGTATATTCATCATGAACATGTCTACCCCAAGAAGTATCACCTCCAACTCCCATTTGTAAACAATCTATATTCCACTGAATTGTCTTTCCAATTTTAATATCTGCACCGTGTTTTTTAGTTACAGGTACTAATCCTGAAGCAGATTTGCCTGCATCTTCACTATTAAAGTCTAATTCATTCATAGAAAAAGGCCAAACACTGGCATTTAAATAGCTACTTGAAGAAATTTTTAGTTCCAAATCTTCTGAAGCTAATTTCATCCACCTCACATCGGTTTTATTTCCAGTTTCCTGTGGTCTAGAATATCTATGAAACTCATCAACAACTTTCCCTGAGTATACCCCAGTCTTTACACCTGTTTTTCTATCCCAGTAACTTTCATGAGGTCCATTTCCATACCAAGAAACATTTTCAAACTTATTTGATAAATTTAAATACATTCCCAATCTCGGTATATTTGGCAAGTTAGTTTGATTTGGTTTAAAACTATAATTTACTTTCAACTTGCCACTATTAAAAATCTCATAATACACCTCAACAACAGCTTCATTATTTGGCAACAAATAATTTACATTATATGCTATTCCGTTAGTTGTATTTGAAGGTTTTTTTACTAATTCTGAATGATAATTATAGCTTGCACTTTGCCACATTTTAGCCCATTTATCCATTCCATTTCCTAAATCATTATCTGAAGGAGGTCTCCAAAAATTAGGTTCAATCGGCTTATTTGTGATTGATTTCCCTTCAAAAACCCATGACAATATTTCTCCAGTTTCGGAATTAATTTTAAAATCAACCTTCTTATTTTTTATTTGAAAAACACCTTCTAATGAATTTAATTTTAAATTTTCACCAGTCGTAATCAATTCATCTTTCACCTTTTTTTCTGAATAATAAACTGATCCCACGCAATCTCAAAATTAGCTGGAATTAAATCCGTTGCTTCTTTTTGATTCAGACAAACTTCAAGAATATATTCTTTCTGTTGATTTAAACTAGTTGGTAAATCCGTAAGTTTTAACTTCTTTTTTTTCTGAGGTAACACATTTAACTCAATGTCTTTTCTTTCAAACACCTTTATGCCATCAGCCAATAATTTCCAAGAAATTGTTCTATTAGAAAAGTCTTCAAAGAATTTTTTATTTTCAACTTCAACCACTCCATTTCCTAAATAATTAAATTGCACTGGTTCGTACACTTTTTTCACTTCTAATAAATGTGGATGTGGATTTCTATAAGGATCTACCAACCCATTGTTCAAAAAATTACCATCGGTAGGTAAGTCAGGATGATAGTCATGACCATAAGCTAAATAAGGTTTCCCATTTTCATCTTTATATTCTAAACTTTGATCAACCCAATCCCAAATAAATCCACCTTGAAGGTTCGGGTATTTTTCAATAATATTCCAATAATCCTGTAGGTTACCTACAGAGTTACCCATTGCGTGTGCATACTCAATCATTATTGAAGGCTTATCTGAATTAGACTTTCCATGCTTAATCAAATACTCAGGTTTTGGGTACATAGGGCAATACAAATCTGTATAATTATCTTTCCCAGCAGGCTCATATTGTACAATTCTATTGGTATCATTTTCTTTCAACCATTTATAAGTTGCTCTAAAAACTTCGCCTTCTCCAGCTTCATTTCCAAGAGACCAAGAATAGATACTTGGGTGATTTCTATCCCTATAAAACATACGTTGTGTTCTCATCATATGAGCAGGCAGCCAACTCATTTCATTTCCAATTTGAGTACTTTTATCAATTGCTAAAGGATGGCTTTCAATATTTGCCTCATCAATAACATACAACCCATATTTATCACATAATTCTAACCAATAAGGATCATTTGGATAATGAGAACTTCTTACAGCATTTATATTGTTTTGTTTCATCAATTGAATATCCTTCTCCATTGAAGATTTCGATACTACATGACCTGTAAACGGATTTGTTTCGTGACGATTTACACCTTTAACATAAATAGCTTTTCCATTTATTAAAACCTGACTATTTTTAATCTCAACACTTTTAAATCCAATAAATCTTTTGATATATTGGTTGTTTTCTGAATTAGATTCATCAATTAATGAAATATGCAAATTATAAAGATTTGGGATTTCTGCTGACCATTTACTTACTTTATCAATAATGGTATTTGTATTGAATATTTTTGTAGAATTAGCTAGGATCTCAATTTTCTCAGTAATTTCAAACATCGATCTTTCATCATCTAAAATCTCAATTGAAATTGTTCTCTCTTTATTTTCTAAAGAATTATTAGCAATTGAAATCTCGCCTTTAAAAATTCCATTTTTATATAAACTATCTAAATTTGTATGTGCATAAAAATCTGAAACAACAACTTTTGGCTGAGTATACAAATAAACGCCACGTTCAATTCCACTCATACGAAGCATATCCTGACTTTCTAAATAACTTGCATCACTCCAACGATACAATTGCATTGCTATTAAGTTTTCACCTTCATTAAGAAATTTAGAAATATTGAATTCTGCTGGAGTTTTACTTCCTTGTGAATAGCCAACATATTCACCATTAACATAAACATACATTGCTGACTTTACTCCCTCAAAATGAAGTATCGCATCTTCTTTCAAAAAATCTTTTGATAAATTAATTACTTTACGATAGGTTCCAACTGGATTATAATCTTCTGGTGCATCAGGCCATTTTGTTGTAAAAGGATAACGTTCATCCAAATAAATTGGATGTCCAAATCCTTCAACTTCCCAATTAGATGGTACTGGAATAATACCCCAATCACTATCATCAAATTTTGTGTTTTGAAATGTTGTAGGTCTTTGTTTTGGATCTTTTACCCAATTAAATTTCCAATCACCATTTAAACTGATGAAACGTTTTGAGTTTTCTTTTTCTTGAATCTCATTATTTTCAAATCCAAAAAAAGTTGCTCTTGGAGCTAATTTATTTTCTTCAAAAATTTGATGATCATAATGATTTTCCTGTTTCTCAATTTTAGGTAAAATTTCCTTTGACAACCCACAATAAGAATTGTAAGTATATAAAGTATTTGTATTTTTTTCATTTTTTAATATGATTTCATAAAATCTTCAGCAAATATTTTTCGTAGATAAAAAATTAAATCTTCAGCATTATCTTTTGAAAAAACCATTGGTGGCTTTATTTTAATAACATTATGATCAGGGCCATCAGTACTCATTAAAATTCCGTAATCTTTCATTCTATTTGCTAAATAATTTGTTTGAGTTTCTAAAGGATTTAAGTTCGCATCAACCAATTCAATTCCAAGGAATAGTCCTTGTCCACGAACATCTCCTATTATTGGGAATTCATTAGCTAATTTTTTCAGTTCTTCTTTCAAATATTCTCCAACTTTTAGAGCATTTTCTTGAAGCTTTTCTCTTTTAACGGTTTTTAAAACTTCAACACCAATAGCACAGGAAACTGGATTTCCACCAAACGTATTGAAATACTCCATTCCATTCGCAAACTTATCAGCCACTTCCTGCGTACAAGCAACTGCCGCTATAGGATGACCATTTCCAAGAGGTTTTCCAATAGTAACAATATCTGGTACAACATTATGTAACTGAAATCCCCAAAATGTTTTTCCCATTCTTCCGCAACCAGTTTGTACTTCATCTGAAATACATAAACCTCCAACTTTTCTTATAGCATTATAAGCTTTGGATAAAAATCCTTTTGGTAATTCTATTTGACCTCCACAGCTAATAATTGGTTCAATTATAAACGCTCCAACACCTCTTCCTTTTTCATGAACTAAGTTAATTTGATTTTGAACTTCCTCAACATATCTATCGGCTGTATCATCACCTCTGTACTTCCCTCTAAAAGAATCTGGCAAAGGAATTATATGTGTATGCTCAGGAGCACCTTTTCCACCCTTTCCATCAAACTTATAAGAACTTATATCAATACACATATTTGCATTACCGTGATAGCCAACTTCTGATGCAATTACATCTCGCTCACCAGTCGCAGCTTTTACCATTCTTATAGCTAATTCATTCGCTTCAGTTCCAGAATTCACAAAATGCAATACATTTAATTCAAGTGGTAAGGTTTCTATCAACTCTTTGGCCAACTCATTAATATTCTCGTGTAAATAGCGAGAATTTGTATTAATTAAAGCCATTTGTTCCTGGCCCGCTTTTACCACAGAATAATGTTCGTGACCAACGTGAGCAACATTATTAACAGTATCTAAATATTTTCTTCCAAACTGATCAATTAAATATTGTCCGGCTCCTCGAACCATTTTAATAGGAACTTTGTATTGCAAGCTTAAACTTTTACCTAAATGTTTTTTTCTATAATGGATTAACTCATCATTTGATAAAGATTCGTTTGACTGAAGTCCTTCTGTTTTAAATAATAAATTTGGATCTAGGCAAATACTTTTCAAAACATTCAACTGATTGAAATATGCTACTCCAGGAAAATCTTCAACCTCACCTAGAGTTGACAACATTATTTGAAAATGTAAATGTGGTGGCCAGTAACCATTTTCTGCAAACACACCTAATTCTGCAATTTTACCGCCTTTTTTAATGACATCTCCAACCTTGTTTATCAATGCCGATTCAACAGATAAATGTCCATAGAGGGTATAAAAATCAAAGGTTTCTGTTGTATGTTTTAACACAACAAGTCCTCCATATTGTTTTTCTCCTGCATTATTTACCGCAACCACAACCTCACCATCGAGCAATGCATTCACTGGAGTATTTTCAGGAATCCAAAAATCAACCCCTAAATGAATTGTTCTACTTTCTTTTCCTGAATTTCCAATTTTATCATAAGACTCACTAATATAAAACGGTCGTGCTTCCAAATATCCTCCTGCAATAATTTTTGATGGATTTTCTTTCTGAAGTTTATTCTTTTTATAATCAAATAATTCTAAATCATTAAAATTATTTAGGTGACCGATTACCTTACTTGAAACACTTAAATCAAGTGGGTAAATTTCATCTTTATTTATATTTGGAAATAAATCCGATAAACTAAAGTCATTTTTTGATGCCCAATGTAAAAATTGTTCTTCATTTGGATGTGCTTTAAATCCACAAGCTTCTCGAAAACTAAAATGTGCAAATTCTGAAGAGATTTTAGACCATTTTTTTAGAACCTCCCAAGCAGGTTTTTCACTAATTAGCAAGTATTCATTATTAGGTTCTTTTTCTTTACTAATAGCAGACATAGTCACTGTAATTACCAAGCGCATTGCAATTGCATTGTACAAATGCTTTAATTCAGCCTCCTGCAAAGGAAATGTTGAATGATACCCTTTAATAATTGGTAACGCAGCTGCTAAAGGATCATTATGATTCATTATGGCATATGCAGTAGCAATCGCAACATCATTTATAATTTGAGTATAAATAGCATCTCCATAATCTATAGCTGCTTTTACTTTTGGACTTCTTAAATCATCTGAAACAATGACATTATTATCATTTGCATCATTATGAACTATTGATTTTCTTAACTTTTTATAATCTGACAACCTTTTTTCAAACTGGTTTTGAAATGAAACTATAATTTCTTTTTCTTCGGAAGAAAATAAATCAATATGTTTTTTAGTCCATAATGACTGGGCAACATCCCAAACAAATTCATATTGCGCTTTTTCGTGTTCAAAACCTTGTAACACTGAAGTTAATAATCCGCATTTCTCACCTAAACTAAAACGTAAATTAACTAATTGAGGGTTTACAGAACTCCAAATCCTTCCCGAAATCCATGTTAACAAACGCACTTTACGTTTCTTACCAAATTCATCTGTTATTTCTGATATGATTTTCCCTTCAACATCCTCAATGACTCTAGGAGCTATTAAATTTCCACCCATCACTTCAACATATTTCAATAATTTCTGTTGAAAATCCAGATAATCTTCATTTTCATTAGGTCGTGAAATCTTTAAAATAAATTCTTCACCATCATTCACTTTAATTCTGAAATTAAAATCGACTTCGCCTGGTAGTATAGAAACCCTCCCTTTTATTTTAAATAATTTAAACAGAATTTTCTCGGCCTGTTTAATTGATATTTTTAATTCGTTATAGCTCATTTAATCTTCCATTAACAACATAATAATATGCGCTGCACTCCAGCTAAAATTTTGCGCACTTAATCCTTGTCCAGTGATCGGATGGTAATTCTCTCTAATTGATTTTCCTTTTTCTAAAACACCTTCAGCTCCTTCAATTATCTGTATTGTTGCTCTGTCCGCCTCATCATTAAACCCATAATTTCGTAAACCTTTTACTCCAAAATATGCCTGATCTAACCAATTTGGACCTCTCCAATATCCTTTTAACGGATTAAATTTTTGATGATCAGCACTCATTGTTTGAAAAGGCACTTTTGTATAAAATTTTTCAGGATTCATCATTTTATTTTTAACTACTTCAGCCTGCTCTTGCGAAGCCGCTTTTGCCCAAAGAGCAGTCCAACCTTCACTTCCTTCACCTTTTATAAAAACAGTTCCTTCTATATTTGTATCGTAAAACCAACCATCATTTTCATCATAAAACTGCTCTTGAATTCGAGTTTTCAACACTTCCGCTTCCTCTTTCAACTTCTTAGCATCCTCAATTTTATTTAATACCTCAGCTAAATTTGCTAAATAAATCTTTTCCGCAAAGAGATAAGCATTTAAATCTACGCTTTCCTGATCTAAAGAATACGCTCCTTCTTCATTTTTAACAATTTTAGAATGATCAAAACGAATGGCATTGTCCATACCACTTTCCCATTTAGCAGCAATTAAACTTCCATCAGTTGATCCAAATTCACATAAACCATCCTTATCATGATCACGCTTATTGTACCAAAACTCATGATATAGTTTAAGCTTGGGATACATTTCTTTTACAAAACCTAAATCATTATCCTTTTCAAAAATCTTTGCTACTGCCCAAGTTGCCAATGGGGGTTTTGTATCTCTATAATTATGAACTTCTATAGTTGTATCTCTAAAAATACAATCTACAATAAAACCATCTTCACTTTGGTAATCGAACATAACTCTCATTTGATTTTTAGCCAATTCAGAGTTAAAATAAGATAAACCTACTGAATGCTTCCAAGAATCCCATGACCAAAAACCATTAAACCATTTATAATGATAGCTTGGAAATAAGCCCTCATTTTTAAGTTCTCCAGCAGCAATTCTCCAGTTATTTTGTAAAGTAAGATGTGCTTTTGTTAGTACCTCATCATATTTTTTATCTGAAAAAATCTTTTTCTTTTTTGAAATCAATTCTTGAATTTGATACTCTTTTTCTTCAATTCGATAATTTAAAACATCCTCAAAATTTAAACTGCTCATTGAATCTAACTCATCATTCCAATCATATTCTGGAAATATAAATGTCTGAGTAATTAAAATCTCTTTGGATTCATTAGGCTTCAATTTTATAAAATTTTCTGAAGTTTTGTAAGAATTACCTTCAACTTTAATTTCAGTATTGATAGGAAATATCAAATGCCCTACAGCTTTACTTTTAGTTGAATTAACAGTAATTTCATTTTTATTAGAAGATAAACTTAATCCTTCAGCAAATAGCTCTTTATTTTGAAAATTATATATCAGCTCAATTTCTTTATCACTTTTATTTAGTAAAGTTGACTGAATAAAAGCAGTATGACCCGAAGCAAAAACTAATTTCTGCTGTAATTCCAAATCTTCACTTCTAAAAACCTGTTCTAAATGACTATTATAACTTGAAGTTTCGTGTTTTAACCATTCAACTTTTGTATCTCCAATCTTTAAATTAAGATTTGAGAGTGATGAACTACTCCAAACTCCATTTTGCTGCGTCATTAAAAAAGGTCCTGAAAACCCACTGTTATTTGAAATTGAATCGGGAAAACTATAAGCAAACCAAGCTCCTTGATCAGAAAACATTAAACCATTTTTATCAAAAGATTTTTTTGGGCTTATACAATAATTTAAAACGTTACTATATATTTCTCTTTCACTTGTTTTCTTTTTTTTTGAAGAACAACCTAACACAACTAAACAGATCAATCCCAAAATGATAAAACTTTTTTTCAAACTGAAGATTTTAGCATTAATAAAAATTAAAGTTAACCAAAATAGCGATTATAACATTTAATATTTTATCAATTAGCCATACTATTCTAACATTTAAAAGTCTACATCAACTATTTGCATATTTATACTTTTTCACATTAATTTAAATTTAGAATTGTAATTTTGCCAGATGAAAGAATTAGAACATTATATAAGAGATATCAAAGATTTTCCAAAAGAAGGAATTTCTTTTAAAGATATAGCGACCTTATTACAAGACCCAAAAGGAATTGATTTATGCTTGGAGAATTTAATGAATTTGATAGACGGTGAAAAAATCGACAAAGTTGTTGGTATTGAATCTAGAGGATTCTTTTTTGGAACTCTATTAGCGCAAAAATTAAATGCTGGATTTATTCCAGTAAGAAAACCCGGAAAACTTCCTTATAAAACAATATCTCAATCATACGATTTAGAATATGGTACAGACACCTTAGAAATACATGTTGATGCCATTCAAAAAGGTGAACGTGTTTTAATACACGATGATGTTTTAGCTACTGGAGGAACTGCTGAAGCAGTTTCTAAGCTTGTAGAAAGTTTAGGTGGTGAAATTGTTCAATTTAATTTTATAATGATTCTAGATTTTTTAAACGGAAAAGATAAATTAAATGGCTTTAAAGTAAAATCTGCTTTAAATTTCTAAATATTTTTTTAATAGAATAAAAAAGAGCTTCAATGGTTATTGAAGCTTTTTTTATTCAAACATATTAACAAAAAAACATTAATTCCTAAGCTATTTTCAACACATTGCTTCTTTTTACAATTTGTGCTCCTGTTGCATAATATTTATACCCCTTCTCGTCTTCAATAAAATAAGTTACCTCTTCCACATTTAAAATTTTTGCCTTAGAACCATCAAAAGTTTCAACCTCTGACCCTTCATTATAAATAAAATCCCTTTTATAAGTTCTCAAATAATCATTCAATTCATTTATTTTAGGCAATAATTTGGCGCCAACATTTT
>Ga0193951_1000775_pt1 | contig 14208 bp, 6 predicted proteins | sample BB_2_MG_FD_140370 | JGI IMG/M metagenome (GOLD analysis project Ga0193951, IMG submission 140370) | Microbial mat bacterial communities from the Broadkill River, Lewes, Delaware, United States - BB_2_MG | ecosystem: Environmental > Aquatic > Freshwater > River > Microbial mats | place: USA... | reverse complement strand
GTAATGATCAGGAAAGGGAGGCCTTGAGCCTGCAGGATTGGAAAGACTTCCTGAAGGTAGCCTTGGACTTCCATGTGCGTGAAAACACGTTCATTGTCATGAATGAAAATGAACGATATTGGCTGGGAGCCAAGTTTGCGCCCAAAGAGTTGGTGGCGCCTAACATTGATTATCAAGATACCTCACGCTCTAAAGCATGGCCTCAGTTTAAGCCTGGAAGGCAGCCGTCACGTCTTGTGAAATTGCTGATTCATGGTGTTGGGCTGGATTCGCATTCTGCTACAGATCGAGACAAGATCAATGAATGGCTCAAGTCCGCGTGGCAGGAGCTTACACGCTTGCAGATCCTGCAAAGTCCAAGCGGCAGTGGCTACACGCTTGCGCGCCAAGCTATCACCTTTGCTTTGCCGCAGAAGGCTTGGGTGTGCCCGATTAGTTATCGCTTGCTGGACACAACCTTTAGAGGTCTAACACCCTATATCCCGAGAAAAGCTGAGCGCGCCCAGCTGAAATGCAAGTCGATCACAGTGCCAGATTTTACGGCATTGGCTCCTCAGGGTGAGGATGAAGGTGCCTTGTTGGCTATTCGAGGCAAGGTGGCTAACAACGACGTTGTTCAGCAGCTGCGCCAGGTCAGCCTGTGGAGCGATATCTCTGACCGTACGGTCGAGGGAGGCTTCTACTATCGAACAGCAGAACACTCTGCGCAGCAGTCCTCAAAACGTCTGGAAGGATATGAAGAGCTATTCAAGAAAGGGAAGATCAACGTCCTGAACTGCTCCACAACCATGGAAATGGGGGTGGATATTGGCGGTATCTCCGCCGTAGTAATGAACAACGTTCCACCGCATCCTGCCAACTATTTACAGCGCGCAGGCCGCGCGGGTCGCCGCAGTGAGGCCCGAGCTGTTGCTTACACACTGTGCAAATCTGATCCGCATAACACACGAGTGTTCAACAACCCAAAATGGGCGTTCAGTACAGCGATTCCGGCCCCTGTAATCACGTTGAATGCTGAGCCTTTGGTCCAGAGGCATGTTAACTCCTACCTACTGTCGCAATTTTTGAAAGCACAGACTGCATCCGAGGGGGATCGTACCCGACTGACAGTGCAGTGGTTTTTCCATGCCCATGAGGGTGTTGTTGAACGCTTTATTGATTGGTTGGGCAGTGAGGCCAAGGCATTTGAAGAAGGGACAAAGCGAATCGTTAAACGAACCGCTTTGGAGCTTGCCGGCATCGATACTTTGGCGACTAATTGCGCTGAGGCTATTGGTAAGCTGGCTGAGGGCTGGCAAGAGGAATACCGGCAGATCAACCTGCGTCTGAATGCGGCAACAGACCCGAGCTATAAGAAAGCACTGGAGCTGGAGAAGGTCCGTCATGAAGGGGAGTACTTGCTGAAAGAACTGGCAGCCAGAGCGTTCCTTCCCGGATATGGTTTCCCGACCAATGTGGTTGCCCTTAATACCTACAACATCGAGGACTTCAAGAATAAGAAAAGTACAGCTGACTCCCAGAAATCCGGACGAGAGGACAACATATTTACCTACAAGGAGCAGCCTTCAAGGGGGCTGGATATCGCGGTAAGGGAGTATGCGCCCGGCGCACAGATTGTCATTGATGGGCGTGTGTACCGTTCGGCGGGTATCAAAATGCAGTCTTATCAGGAAGGAGCAAGCGGCGGTAGCCAGAAGTTCGACCTTTCCTGGCAGTGTGTGAGCTGTGGTACACCAGGCTATCAGGAGTATGCCTACTCGCATGGTGACGATCTCCATTGTCCGGAGTGTGATGCGAAGATTCCTGATCTCCAGGTTAAGAAGGTGCTTCGCCCTCTGGGATTTGTTACGGATTTCTACGAGCCGACAACTAATGACGTTTCTTCGCAGAAATTCATGCCTGTCGAGAGGCCCCTTGTGCATGTCAAAGGGGCGACTGTAGCACTGCCGGATCCTGCATGTGGCTTTGTTCGCTTTGGTGAAAACGGACACATAGTGGTTCGCTCCGGTGGAGAGAACGGCAATGGGTTCGCGGTATGTATGAGCTGTGGCCGCGCTGATTCAATGACCCCCAATGGCAGTCTTCCAAAAGGAATGGAACCGGACATGAATCACCGTCCAATTGGTGGCGCCACGGGTAGCAAGAGCCAACCTGAGTGTTCAGGCGAGAGGGTTATGCCCAACCTTCATCTCGGCTATCAGGCAAGAACACACGTAGTTGAATGGACCTTCCGCAACCCGTTAACGGGCGCATGGATTCCGGAGGATGAAACAGGCCGTGTGATAGCGACAACGCTCGCGGTTGCCCTGCGTGACGCTGTCTCTGATCAGCTGGGCATTGCCAGCAGCGAGATGGGCTTTGGTGTGCGTCCTGATCGTGACCTTGAAACAGGCGAAAAGCGTTACATCGTGCAGGTCTACGATAACGTAGCCGGTGGCGCAGGCTTTGTATTGACTGCCTTGCAGGAAATGACAAAGCTGTTGAGTGCAGTGCTCAAGAAACTGGAGTGCTCTGCAGATTGTGAGACGGCATGTTCTTCATGTCTGGCTAGCAAGGACAGCCGAGTTGAGTTTGAGCAATTGAACCGGCGGTTGGCGCTTGAGTGGATTCAGGAAAGCCGTTTCGCTGAGCACCTGCAACTGCCAGAACCCTTCAATACGGTTGACGGTGCCATATATTGGCCTTACGAGCCCAGTCGATTTATCCGCCACTGGATCAACAAGTCAGCCAAGGAGATTCGGATTCGCCTCGGAGATGATTGCAACCTGTGGGACTTGGGAGCACCTGAATTCCGTAAGCAGCTGATTGCATGGAAGGTGATCGATGGACGTGATGTCAGTGTGGTTCTGGAAACGCAGAGCTTACCTTCTGTCATTAAGGAGGAGTTGGCGCTGTTGTCTCGGTTTGGTATCAGGGTTGCACAGCTGAATGCGGGGCAGAGTGTTAGTGGTGTTCACGCGCCGGTTCAGATCGTGGATAAAGAGGAGGGTATTGTTACTTTGCTCTCCGACTCTGAACTATCTGTCATCCCCGGTACAGATTGGCTGCAGGCGCAGGATGCCAGCATTTGGGTGACCTCCGAGAGACTGTCTGAGTGGGAGCTTGATCCGATCAACGCTGACGAGTGGCTGGGCACTTATGCTACTGCTACCGTGCTTGAGGTCACCAAAGAGCTGAACGGTCCGATTGTTAACCTACATGATCGCTTCAGGGCGCTTTTGACTGATAAAGCACCTGGTTTTATGGCCAAGCTTCAGGGTGAGAAGGTTGTCGCGATCCGGTATGAAGACCGTTATCTGCGTTCACCCTGGACGGTGATCTTGTTGGCTGGTTTTATGCGTGTAATCCCAAGTGATGGCGTCAAATCGGTCACAGTCGAAACAGTTGCAGCAAAGCCCGGACATGCGGGCGATAAGCTGTGGGATAACTGGAATAATCTGCAGGATATGGAGGAAGTGTTAGAAGAGTGGGTCGCGGCACTTATGAACACTCGTCCGGTAATTAATACTCGGGACTCTCTGGCAGATGTCAGCCATCGCCGTGTTCTGACGCTGGAGCTTGAATCGGGTACTCAGCTGAAGCTGGCCTTTGACCAAGGTATGGGGTACTGGAAATGCACTGCGGATGCCTACGGTTTAAAACGGTTTGATTTCAGTCAGCCAATTATGGGGCAAGTGAAGCAGATGCTGGATAGCTGGAATGGCGTCAGATTATCAAACGGTGGCGAATGGCCGACAGATATTGCGCTGTATGAGGTCAGCCCGTAAGACCTGTGACTACAGGTGATTGTGGCAGATAGTCGGTTTGTGAGGCAGCTCTGATGCGCTGCCTCATTGTCTTCAACAAGTTCCGGTTATGGGCTTCCAGCGACTCTGTGTTGTTGTTATTCAGATTGGATCGTCAAAGTCGTCACTAATCTGAATTTTGCCAGCTAATCGACCTGGTTGGCGGTCGGTCTTGGCCGAATACCAACGGAGAAACCGTTGCCAGTCGTGTGAATACACCCATGGTTCACCGTCAATCAGCGGCATGGTCTGACCACGCATCCACTCCCAAAACTGCTCTCTTAATTCCCGAGGGAGTTGATCAATGTCGGCCGCTCTAACTAAACCAGTGCTGCTGGCTTGGATATCTGAAAACGCCAATTTCTGTGATGTCTTGCTGTGTGGAGGCTGCTCATTCAACCACTCGGCATCATCTTCATCGCGCACGAGTGGGTTTGGAGTAGAGTCCAGAAGATCGTCCAGCTCCAAGTGAATCATAGGTTTGGAGTCATATGCATCCGCCGTTGCATCAAGTCCCAGGTCTTCTGGCGGCTTATCAACTGCGGAGTCACGAGACTCTTCATCGCTTAGTGCAGAGCCGTTGGCGATGTCTTTGAGTAGATCTCTAGCAGTGCAAGGCTGTTTCTTCTTGCTACTCATGATGCGTTCGCTCCCAGCCAAGGGTGATTTTGCTTGTAGTACATTGTAGCAACTTCAGGGTTGCGCTTTTTGAGAGCAGTGCTAAACATAAAACTAAGTATTCCTTAGTTTGGTGGTATCATGCAACTTCTCGTCAGACCGGATCCTTTTCAAGATGAGTCATTGGAAAGCTATTTACTCAGGTTAGCGACGGCGAATCGGCTCGAGTCCTACCGTCTACTGAGTGATTCCATCAAGGCGTGGCTTATGGAACATGATCATGATGCGGCGGGAGCTTTTCCGTTGGAGCTGGCGAGGGTAAATGTTTGCCATGCCCGTGAGGCCAGCAGTTTGCGTGTGCGTGCCCTCAAGCTCGTGGAAAGGCTGACCGCTAACCAAACATTACCGTTGCTTCGACTCGCATTGCTGCACTCGAATACACGTTTTTGTGGTGATCATAGTGCTGTATACCGTGATGGTGTCGAGATACCCAGGTCGTTCTTGCGTATGGATCATATTCCGGTCTGTCCACAATGTCTGGCTGAATCCGGCTATATCCAGCAATCATGGCATCTGAAGCCCTATCAGGCTTGCGTAGTACACGAGTGCCGGCTGATACATAGTTGTCCCTCATGCAGCAGAGCGCTTTCGTATGTGCGGGACGAGGAACTCCTTAGATGCACCTGTGGATTTAGTCTTTCGGAAGCATCGTTTGAGCAGGCTACAGCGGCAGAGCTGGAGATAAGCCGGCTGGTATCTGGACACATTTTTGATTCTGATAACCCATTACTCAGCAGTACTTCACTGTCACTGAGGTTCGGGGCTATGTATTGGTATCTGCTGCGTTACCAGCCTGAGTTTGCTAACAGTGAGGAGAGCTACGCAGATGCTATCGAGTACTTTGAGAACTGGCCCAACTGTCTGAATCAAGAGCTGTCCGCCATTGAAGATAGTGCCGATGAGCACCTCGTTGAGGCGTTTAACAAAACGGGATTCAGGCACTTATTCGGTGATCTACTTCCGATATCCAGGAGGTTGCCCAGTACACACCCTGCCAAAAACTTCGTGTTGGCTGCTGTCATAGCCTTTTTCAGAGAACTTGTGGATCGGCATCCCAAAGGCAAAAACACTAATGTTGCAGATGTGCTGCTGACAGTGTCAGAAGCCGCCACATTGCTGGTGACGACCCATGAACAGGTTTATCGATTGTATCAAGAGGGGTTTCTTGAGCTTGGGTTTATGCCTCCGTTGCACCAGAAACTCAGCGTGCATCAGCCGGCCTTTTATCTGAGACAGATTGTTGAACTGAGCCAGGCAGGCGTTGCTGCAGATGAGGTGGAGTATGCTAACTACGTGCCGGCCTGGTGAACAAAGAGTAACACTCAGTGAGTTGTTGATACTCGAGGATGCTGATACTCGCACAGAGGCAATTCGTAGAGCATTCGCCTCATATGCAGAGCCTCCAGATGTGTCGGGTAGCGAGAGCGAGGCTGTGGTCATCTTGGTGAACCTGACACACAAACGTTCTGATGTAGATGATCTTCTAAGCCAGGAGTTGGCTCAAAATACCCTGCTGGATTCAAAACACCTTCAAGCGTGTATCAATGAAGTACGTTGGCTTCATACTCACAATCTGAAATACCCTGATCCTCGGGTGTCAGGCCAAAGGCTCATAGCATCGGTTCAGCCTATCGCAGGATGTGTCAGCTCAGCAGGGCTGATGCATGGAGTGGGTTGGGCTCACAATTCATCTGCTGTTAACAAGGCAAAGCTGTTTGGAACCTGTATCAGATGGTATGGACGGATTTGTTGCTTGGCTGACCTGCTTATTGAGAAGCAGGGTATATGGCTAGAGATACTGAAAGAGCTGGGTATTAGTGAGATGGAAGTAGAGGGCTTATGCGATCAGCTTGCAGCGTTGGTTAATGAACCCAGTGTGCCCAGTGAGGTGAGCAGCTATTCAACTCAGGTACGTTTTCCATGGCAGGATGGCTATCTGTCTATCACTCCCGTTGTTTCACATGCGGTGCAGTGTGAAATACAGCGCTTCCGGCAAAAAAGAGCAGGCGGCAAATTTTCGACAATCCGGCATGCTCACCCTGCTATGGTCGGAAGCCTAGTAGCGTCGTTTGCTGGGAATGTGCCAGTACTGTTTTGCCCTCCGCCGGTTAGACGTGCTATGCATCAATCGCTTTCCCAGTCACGTGAAGTGAGTATGCGGTCGGGGAAAGTCTTATTTGATGTTGGAGCCCTCTATAATCACGAGTTCATACAAGCCCTGCAGCATCTGGTTGATCTTGATGAACTTATAACCGTGTCTGAGCGGCGGCGAGCCCAGAGAGCATCCCTTCGAGTAGTGCGTCAAAAACTTGGTGAGTGGCTATTTCCTGTTTTCGAATTGAGGGAAAGCTTGGCAGAAGGACTACAGCCACCCGTAGTGACAGGCAGGAAGTCAACACTAGAACACAAAATGCTGGCTACACCCTGTTCGAAATGGTCAGAGTTTCATAGAGAGCTGAACCAGTCATTGCATATACAGCTTCAATCTGGGCGAAGCCTTTCGCGTTTTGCCTATCACAGCAAGATACTACGGCCATTGAGTAATCAGCTCCGGGCTACGCTCCACGCTCTATCGCGAAAAGTTGAGCAGAGGAAATGTTCTAAAGAGTCGTGTTCATATCTGTATTTGGGGTCTCTTCGAGTGTTTGACGCCCAGGCCCTGGCGAATCCGTACTTTGTGGGAATCCCTTCGCTGACAGCCCTTTGGGGATTCCTGCATCACTATGAACAGACGGCATGCAGGTTGATGAACCAGAAAGTGGAGTTCACAGGTGGCGCTTTGTTTATTCGTTCGTATGGTTTGTCCGAAGGGGGCCGCATACCCGAGCCGAGCATCCTGAGAAAAACTGATGGAAAAGTAATCAGGCCAGGAATCATTGATAACCGCTTTTGTGACATGATCCTTGATCTCATCATTCGCGTACGCCCTTTACAACATGAAGGCATCGATGAATCGAGCATGACCCTACTAAAGGCAGCTCTTCCATCTCGTTTTGCAGGTGGTGTCATACATCCGCCATCTCTGTATGAAAACAGAGAGTGGTTGGCTGAGTGCATAAATGAAGACGAGCTTTTCAAAAGCCTCTCTCGCTTGCCAAGGTCTGGACGCTGGGTCATACCGACTAAAGAAACTGCCAGCAGAATAGAGGATCTGGTCCAGTTGTATACCCTGAAGTCTGATTTGCGACCCGCGATGCTCGGTTATGGGTTCTTGGAACAACCTTGTCCGAAAGAGGGTAGCATCGATCTTTTTCATGCTTATGCAGAACCGTTGACAGGACTGGTGCGGTGTTTGTCACCGGTAGAGGTCCGTATGAGACCAGCCTCGTATTTCTTCGGCAATGCATTCTGGGGGATGGAAGCTCGTGAAGGGTCTATGCTTATGAAAAAAGCATAGGGGTTTGATATGAATCTCTGTAAGCACCTGAGCTACGAGGCTTCACTCAGGCCGGGAAAAGCGGTCTTCTTCTACAAGACAGAAGATAGTGACTTTGAGCCATTAGAAGTTGAGGTCAGTAAAATTCGTGGGCAGAAATGCTCGTATGCAGAAGCTTATAGCGGTGACGGTTCTCCTAAAAATATCCAGCCACAAGATCTGGCTTATAGTAATCCTATTATTGTTGAAAATTGTTATGTTCCCCCAAATGTGAAGGGAGTTTATTGTCGTTTCTCCCTGCGAGTATTAGCCAACTCACTTGAACCCGCTATCTGTAATGAGCCTGGAGTATTTAATAAACTAAAGCATTTCTCCGATCTTTATAAGAGTCTGGGAGGCTATAGATATCTTGCAAAAAGATATTGTAAAAATATCCTTATGGGATCGTGGTTATGGCGTAACCAGTATGCGAAACAAATAGAAATTGAAGTTTTAACCTCGAATAATTCTCGATTTAAAGTTAAAAATCTTCATAGGATGGATTTTAATTCAATCTGGGGTGATGACGATAATAAAAAATTAGAGTCATTAAGCCTCGATTTCGAGAGGGCGTTAACAGACCCATATGCTTATGGTTTTTTTGATATTACAGCCAGCATCGAAACTGAATTCTGTCAAGAAATTTTTCCAAGCCAGCTTTTCACAGAAAAGTCTGATCCGAGGACAGAATCAAAGCAGTATTTGAAAGTCGATTGTCCGGATGGAAGGATGGCCGCCGGAATGACGGCTGGTAAGCTGGGTGCAGCCTTACAGTTAATTGATGATTGGTGGGCTGAGGGTGCGGACCATCCTTTACGTGTACATGAGTATGGGGCTGACAGACATTTGGTTATCGCACAGCGTACTCCTGAGCGAGGTAATGACTTTTATTCATTGTTAAAAGAATTGGAAGTTTATATTGAACGACTGGAAAATATTGATAGTCGTGACCAAATACCTGGTGATATTCACTATTTAATATCAATATTGATCAAGGCTGGCATGTTCCAGCGGGGTAAAGAGAAATGAAACGATACTATTTTATAGTGCGTTTCGTTCCGGAAAATGCTGATCACGAACTGCTTTCAGGGCGGTGTCTGTATGTGTTACATGGCTTTATGAGTCGACATGAGACCCGCATAATTGGAGTCACTTTCCCTGAATGGAGTAGCGGAGGAACTGGCAGGGTTATTGGTTTTGTCAGTCATAATCAAAATTTACTAGTAGAGTTTGCTCAGCATCCCTACTTCCAATCCATGTCAGATGAAGGTTTTTTGGATATATTAGGCGTGGACTTTGTACCTGATGGTTTGCCAGAGATTAGATTTTTACGAAATCAGAAAATCGCCAAGATTTTTCCAGGTGATAAACGCCGACGTCTGGAGCGCCTTAGGAGAAGAGCGGAAAGTCGTGGTGATGGATTCAATCCTTCGAAAATGTCCTATATAGATGTCTGTGAATATAATAGGATTCTCATGGACAGTAGAAGCTCAGGGAATCGTTTTTATTTACACGTTCAACGCCAAGGATGTGCTAATGATATTTGCTGTAGATATAACAGCTATGGGTTAGCCAACCAGGAACATGCGAAGGGAACAGTACCAGATCTGTCAGGGCTATTTCCGCTTTTCTGAAGGTGTTGATCTAGTGATTATGAATCAATGGATTATTTGTTGTTTGAAGAAAAATAATACTTGTACTTAACTTGTGATTAAGTGTTTTTCCTTAAAGGAATGAATACTTGGTTGACTATAGATCCTGCCGAATAGGCAGTTGAAAACGCGGAAAGCGGCAGACGAACTTTTGCCGTTATTTTTCCTGCCGAGTAGGCAGTTGAAAAGACCAAATCGAGACGGGCTCGACTCATTTGACTGTGCCCTGCCGAGTAGGCAGTTGAAATTAGGACTGGAAGAAATCAACCAAAACGATGAACCAACATCTGCCGAAAAGGCAGTGGTAACCTAATCTAGGCCCCGGCAAACGCTGGGGCCTAGATTTTTTAATATGTTTGATAAAGTAATACTTACATTATCTGAAATAGTGCCAACAGAGCAATCTATCTAACTGGTGGGACTTTTCTCATTATAGTGTCCTTCACCGTAAAAATTGAGGTAGTCGGGTAATGCCACCAATCTGAGGTACCTGTGACTCGTATCGTTACTTAATGATGGATTCAGCGGAAGCACCTTCAGTCGCTAGATTTGTAATTTTATTACATTTTTACGTGTGAGCTGCATGCTACTTTCCACAATTTGCAGCATTATACTTCAATTTTATGCAGACTTTTGCTGCATTTTGAATTGTAAGTCATTGTTTTGATGATGCTACTTATGCAGACTTATGCTTTAAACGTCAATATCTCTTTGATATTGCTAGGTTTTCCGCTGTTTTGGCTTGCTGAGTTCCCAACTGGAACATACAGGTGGAACACATGGCCTTGCTATCCGCATACCTTCAGCGCTCCCAGCACTCAGTCTATTACTTCCGAATTCGAGTCCCTGAGTCAGTCCGCAAGCTAGTACCACAGAGCCAGATTCGACGCTCGCTTAGAGCCTGTTCAAAGTCTTTTGAGCAGCAGGCTCAGGAAGGCCAAGTGGATGAACTGCAGACTGGTGTTAAGCAGCCGCTCGCAGTTCTTCCATGGCCGCCGGTTCTTTTTCCAGCCAGGCGAAGCTGCGCTCCACCACCCAGCGTTTGGGGATGACCTTGAAGGTATGTAACTCACTGCGTTTGGCGATCTGTACCTCGACATGCTCGCCCAGGATTTCACTCACGCCCTGCGCGAAAGGCTTCCCTGCATAGCCACTGTCAGCCAGCCTCCGTCATAGCCTTTCAGCCCGTGTGCTTCACGCTTTGTGCGTCCACGATCAAGAGCGTGCTGCAGGTGTTGCGCCCCCTATGAGTGAAACGTGCACCACTTCGGAAAGTCGCTCGGTAGGGCTCGCCACTGGCAATCTGTGCGCAAGAGATACAGCACTGCACAAAATACGTCGTACAGATCCACTTTCCGCGGAGCGGTCTTCTTGCGTGCATTTTCCAGCAGAGGGCGAATCTGCTCGAACTGATCACGGCTGATGTCACTGGGATAACGATGTCTCATATCCGCTATCCCGCTGAGGCTTTGAACAGGTTCTGAGACACTAGAGTGTGGAGCAGGATAGCTTCTTTGGTCCGAATCGAGTGTCTATGATCCAGTATGACGAGAGTGCGGTGACCCCGGCTACTGGCTGTTGTTTAGGGCAACCAATCAGCTATCCCTGTATGCCAATTACACCGAGGGGCTGAGTCAGGGGGGCAGTGCACCGGCAACAGCTGAAAATGTTGGTGAAGTTTTCGACCCCTACAAGACCAAGCAGAAGGAAGCGGGCGTCAAGTTGGACTTGGGTGAACTTGCTACATCCTCAGTTTTTATGAAATTACTCGGCCGAGGAGTTATACCGATCCGGTAACGAATGTTTTCTCCTTCGGGGGAGAGCGGCATAACCGTGGTGTTGAATGGGGCTTTTTTGGAACCCAGCTGGATGATGTCCGATTGATGGGCGGTATCGCATATCTCGATCCTGAGCTGACGAAAACAGCGGGTGGAGTGAATCAGGGTAAGCAGGGCACAGTGCTTCCAAAATGGCAGGCCAAACTGGGTGCAGAGTAGGATCTGGAAGCTGTGCAGGGGCTGACGTTGACAGGTAATCTGACCTCGGTTTCGAGACAGTATCTGAGCGCAGACAACACCTTGTCAGTGCCGGGATATACGTTGGTCGATCTGGGGGCACGGTATAAAACTCAGCTGGGTGAACGTCCGCTGACCTGGCGATTGAGCGTTAACAACCTGACCAATAAGACCTATTGGGCCAAGTCACACTACACCAGCTTGGGGTTGGGGGCTCCCCGTACGGTGATGTTGTCGGCAATGATGGGGTTTTAAACCCTTCCGGCGGTTGTGCGGGATGCATGTATGCAGCCCACATGACCGCATTTTTGGCTGAGTGTCCAGCCATTGGTATCGCAACCGGATATGTAATTTTGTAACATTCTACGCAGGTTAGTCGTTTTTCTGGTGGTACCCGTAAACCAGCCGGGAGTCAGGCCAGTGGTTAAAGTGCAGCTGGCTGCAGATTTGTTAAGTTGCTACCTGTCAGGCTGCTACTGAGCAGTTCGTGCACCTGCTCCATCGCTATTGGCCGGCTGAAATAGTAGCCCTGAAAGCGGCGACAGCCCATCTCGATCAGCGCGTTTGCTTGAGCCTGGGTTTCCACACCCTCGACCACCACATCCATGCTGTGCGTACTGGCGATGTAAATGATGCTTTGAATCATATTGGTGGCACGGGCATCGTCCAGCATGCTGTCGACGAAGCTCTTGTCGATCTTGAGTTCGTCAATGGGCAGTTTGCGCAACAGGCTCAGTGAGGAATAGCCGGTGCCGAAATCATCAATCGACAGGCGTATGCCTTCAAGGTGAAGGTGTTCAATGGTGCGCAGAACCTGATCGACGTTGTGCATGATCAGGCTCTCGGTGATCTCCAGTACCAGCTCCTGGGGTGGGACCTGATAGGTCTTCAGGACCTCCAGAACGGTGTCGACAAAATCGGGCTGCTCGAACTGAATCACGGAAATGTTGATTGCCAAGTCAAGGCTGCGGCCCAGTTCGGCTCTGAGCTCGCTGTACTGACGGATGCTGCTGTCGAGCACGAAGCGGCCCAATGTCAGCATCAAACCGCTTTGCTCGGCTACCTCGACAAACTCGACCGGGGAAACGAAGCCCAGCTCCTCGTCCAGCCAGCGCACCAGTGACTCCAGCCCGACAACCTGACCGCGGTCGTTATACTGGGGCTGGAACGCCATGTGCAGTGCATTGCTGCTCAGGGCCTGCCGTAGTCGCTGCTCTACACTGAGATGGCGCAGATAGGCCAGCTCCATTTCGCTCTGATAGATGCTCACGCTGTTGTGACAATGCTTGGCCTGGTATAGCGCCAGGTGGGCACTGCGAATCAGCTTGCTGGGTGAGTCTCCATGCTCGGGAAAGGTGGCGACGCCGATGCTGGCGGTGGTCTGCAGTTTGAGTCGACCTGCCGTAAAGCTGCAGGCCATCTGCTCCAGCAGAGAGCGGCATGCACCCTCCAGCGAGGACAGGCAGGTGTTGGGTGTGGTGATGACAAACTCATCACCGCCCAGGCGGGCCAGCAGGTCTGTGTCATCGAGCAGGGGCCGCAGTCGGCGGCTGAATTCGATCAGGGTTCGGTCGCCGATATCCTGGCCGAAACGGTCATTGATGCCCTTGAAATTGTCGATATTGACGACAACCAGGCTGAATGCCTGACGCTGTTGAATCGTTTTGGTCAGCCAGTTGAACAGGCCTGCCCGGTTCAGCAGACCGGTCAGGTCATCATGGGTTGAATGGTGCAGCAGTTCGAACTGTCGTTTGCGTTCGGCACGATCAATGACTTTGAACAGGGCGAAGGCGACGCCCCCCAGGGCAGCAAAAATCAGCAGGTACAGCAGGGCCGAATGCAGGAATTCACGCTTGATGGGCTGCAGGCTGACTTCCGATATGACCCAAATCTGATAGCGCTTGTTGAAACGTGCAGCGGTCAGGAAGGACTGGCCCTGCCGCTCCTGTGTGATGACGATGGCACCGGGTCTGGCTTTCACTTCTGCTTCGGTTATGCCCAGCTGAGCTTCGAGCTTCAGCTGCTGGGCCTGGCGTTGTTCCGGTGTCACCCAGGCGTGTGCGAACACTTCAGGGCCTGTGTCCTGTTTCGACATGAATTGTACATAGCTATCGGCTTCTCGAAACAGGGTGACGCTGTCGTCTGGGCCGTCATGCAGGGTACGGGCAAATACGGTGCCTTCGGAGCTGATGCGCAGGCCTGCCGTCATCACGGCAGTTACCTGTCCGGCGTCGTCACGCAGTGCCTTGCGAATGGGAATGACCCATTCATCAAGGGCTTCGACGAAGTAGGTCCTGCCCAGTACCATTTGCTCCGAGCCGAGAGCCTGTTCGAAACTTTCCCCGGTGCTCGGGTTGGTGCGCAGGTTGGGCAGCCTGTCCAGATTCAGGTTGGAGCTGACGCGGACCAGCTTGCCATCGGGGCGGGCCAGACCGAAACCGACCAGCGTGGTATCCACGGCGAGGACGTTGTCCAGCAATGGCATCTGGCGACTGGTTTTGAACACCTCCTCACGGCTGAGCAGCTCCCGGCCAATCACATCGAGGACCAGCTCCTGGGTACGCAACACGCTGTCCACAGCCTGTGCTACCAGCTCGGCCCGGTTCTTGTGGTAGGTTTGATAGTGGTTATTAATCGATTGCCAGCGGTAGTGCAGGATAACC
>Ga0193951_1000773_pt1 | contig 14234 bp, 10 predicted proteins | sample BB_2_MG_FD_140370 | JGI IMG/M metagenome (GOLD analysis project Ga0193951, IMG submission 140370) | Microbial mat bacterial communities from the Broadkill River, Lewes, Delaware, United States - BB_2_MG | ecosystem: Environmental > Aquatic > Freshwater > River > Microbial mats | place: USA... | reverse complement strand
TCATCTTTACCACTTTTGCCGTAGCAATCGTCAGACGTTCATCATCCTGTAATTTCTGACCAATTTTCCGAATAGCTGTTTTCGCATTTGGAATACGTCGGTTCTCAAACAGTTTGATACGCGCACGTACATCCAGCAACTCGTCTTCGAGCAAACGAATCTGCTCATCAAGGCATTCTATTTCGGCCAGTAGCTGTAGCTGTTCTTGCATCAAAACAATAGCATCATCGACCCACAGTGGTGTATTATCTTCTATTGGCATCACGTTAAAGTCAACACTTTCGTATTGCTCTACTCGTACTCCAGCCACATCAATGTGTTTTGTAATGATTTTATTAACCGATATGAATGTTTTAATATCCACATGCGAGTCACTCATTACAGCTACCCATGGTTCTGCTGCTTGTTTGTTCTTTTCTATTACCTGTCGTATTTCCTCAATTCGCTCAGCAATTGTATTAATTGTTGACATTAAGGACTTTTCCATGGCTTCAAACAAAGGCAACATGCGTAATGATACCTTTAGAATTTTCTTCTGACGGGCACGTTCTGTTTTTGTATATTTTATTTTTGCTCCTGCCATTATTCCTCCTTCTCTTTTGATGGATTAACAACTGATGCCAATACTTGCGAACCATGTTCTTGGTTAAACGAATGAAGACGGCTTAAGATCTGTAACCTCAACTTATAAACCATTACTTCTGTAAAAGTGAACACTTCGCCTGCTTGTATGGTATCAAGCTCTTGCCATTGCCATTGCATAATGAGCTTTTCGCGCTCCAATGGATTGGCGTTAATAACAGCGTGTGGAAGTCGCGTTAAATTAGGTGCTCGATTTTGAGTTTTAGCGCTTCGAATTTCAGTAATATCATCCTGCAACTCGTCTAACATTGTGCCAATACTCTTCAACCCAAGCTTCCCATCCGAATCGGCTGCCTGATAAATGTCAACCGGTTCGAGTAGCTTAAAGTGCTTTGCCGATAATTGATCTTTGGCATCATGAGTAAACTCATCCATCGTGATGGGTGGTACCTCTCCAAATTTCAAAGATGGCAAACTACACATTAAATAAACCAAGTTTGACATGGCTAAGCCTCCTGGTTTTTGGTAATGCGTTCAACCAAATCTTTATTTAGCAATGTAAACATCGCTTGCTGCACATCACTGTCGCTCAAGACAAATTGCACACCACTATTTTCGGTGGAATGAACTGCTATTTTAGCTTCGCTATTGGCCAACGGCTGCAAGCTTACTTCCTCTTTTAAGCCAGCCTTAATAATAAAGGCTTGCATGCCTTTTAAGGTGGCAGGAGGCACTTCTACTGTTTTATTACCATTGATAGAAGCCACTACCGCTTTTGTTAACTCTTCAAGATATTGATCTTGGGTAAATAAACTTTCACTTAGGTTACCAAAGATCGACTCCATGTATTTCAATACCGCTACTTTGGTAGCTTCAATCATGTCGCGCGAAGCTTGCTTTAATGCTGTCTGTGCATTTTTTTCGGCTTGTTCAGCCTTTGTATTAGCTTCTTCTATAATAGTCAGCTTTTGGGCTTCAGCTTCAGCAATAAGAGCTTCGGCTTGCTTTTTAGCTTCATCAACTATGCGTTGCTTTTCTGCTTCTCCAGCATTAATACCTTGCTCCTTAAGCTTTGAAACGATTCCTTCCAAATTTTCTTTATTATCGCTCATTTCTTTATTTTTTTTGGTTAACAACCGCTTAATTCTTATCCCAATACTCTTCAATCAGTTTTTTACTGAGGCCAGTTTCTGTTGGTTCGAAATGACGCTTAAGAATAGCCCAACACTTGTCTAAGGCTGGTTCTAGCTCAATTGGTTCACCAAATGGCTCTTCAATATTTTCGATAAAGTCGGTACGATAACCCAATAGTTTCTGTGAGAAAGCATCATTAGCAGCACCTACCTCCGAAGCTTCATAGGCTTTTTCGGCATCGGCCAATAAAGAAGCCATCGCCGTCATAATAGCACGATGATCACCACGTGTCTTTCCATTTACACCTTGCTTCAAGCGAGAAAGTGATCGGGCTAACTTTAATTTACCATTCTCTAAGAAAAACTGTCCTTCGGTGATATAACCCGTATTATCCGGCACTGGATCCTCTAGTGATTCAAGCGTTGTGGCACCAATAATAGTGATTGAACCTGCACCTTCAATATCGGCAGCTACCTCATATCTCTTGGCCAACTCAGAGTATAACGATCCTGGATAACCTTGCAATGAAGGAATCATATCTTGGTAGTTGGCCACATTACGAAGAATGTTCGACCAGTTGGTCATATCCGTTAACAGTACCAGCACATCTTTACCTTGATCACCAAACTCACGTGCTACACTAAGCGCCACATCTGGTAACATAAGACCCTTAATCTGCGAATCACCAGCTAAGTGAGTAAACATGATGGTTTTATCAATATTACCCGACTGGGAAAGCTGCTCTTTAAAGTAATGGTACTCATCAAACTTTAAACCGATACCCGCAAAAATAATAACATCAGCTTGAGCACCTTGTGCAATCTGCGATAACAGACGGTTATAAGGCTCAGTAGGTCCAGCAAAAATTGGAATCTTCTGCGACTTTACCAATGTATTAAATACATCAATCATAGGAATACCTGTCCATAAAGCTTGCTTAGGCACATTACGAACGGTTGGGTTTAAAGTATCTAAACGTGTCGACACTTCTTTTTCAAATATGACATCTGGTCCACCATCTGCAACCTCGCCGGCACCATCAAAACTACGACCTAACATTTTGTTTGAGAATCCTGCTGTTAGAGGAATCTCGTGCATGCGTATTTTGGTATTTGTGCTTAAACCAGTTGTTCCATTAAACACCTGAAAACGTGTTGAGTCTTCTGTAATATTAATGGCTTTAGCAAAAGAAAGGCTTTGGTTACTATCCGCTTCCAATAGCTCTACCACATGGTTAAGTGCTACCCCAGGGTTACCTTCCACCGAGATAAGCGCTTTACCAACTTCGCTTATTTTATTTATTTCTTTTCTTATCATACGGCGTATTCCTCCTGTAAAATAAATTTATCCACCGCCTTAGGTAGATTCATTAGTTGCTCTTCAGTCGTTGCAGAATAATTCCAATCTTTCCACCACTGTCGCAATTCATCAAACTTTTGTTTGATTAGCTCTTTTATCTGCTCATCTTCCATATCCCCTTGTTGGAAATCGATTGTATTATCAATTAGATTCTGAACAGCCTGATTAATGACGTTTAAGCGCTCTGGACGTGTACAAGCATCAACCTTATCAAATGCATCTTGCTGCATTACACAAAAGTCAATGGTTAAGCCCTTTTGAAACTGAACATAGTTTGAAACAGGCACTTTCTTTAAGCCAATAGTACTAATCGTTTGATCTATATCGTTGGCGTCATTTAATGTTTGAATCATTTTCTGACGGTCTTTCCAAGAAACAAACCCATCGTATACAGAGGTTGTATATACTAATGGATCAATAGCAGGGTACTTCTTCGCATCTGCACGATCCTGAGATAGTCCCCAGAAACCACCCGTGGCATCCATTGTGGCCTGCGTCACCGGCTCTTGAAAGTTACCACCTGCTGGCGATACCGTTCCAATAAAAGTTAAGGAACCACCTGTTCCTAAATCCTCACCAGCACGCTGGTACATCCCTTTGATCTGATCCGGAATATCCATAGGGAAAGCCTCAGGACCAGGGATATCACCCTGACGTCCACTACGCTCACGTAAGGCCTGTGCCCAACGCGATGTTGAATCGGCCAAGAGCACCACTTTTTTACCTTGGTAGCGGTAATACTCGCCCACTGTTAAGGCAATAAATACCGAAGCCTCACGCGCTGCAACTGGCATTGAACTGGTATTACCGAAGATACACATTCTTTTCATTAACGATTCACCTGTTGTAGGATCTTCTAATTCGGCAAACTCTTTAAAAACCTCTACCGCCTCACCAGCACGCTCACCACAAGCAGCCATAATCATAATATCAGCGACTGCATACTTACATAGCGAATGCTGAAGCACTGTTTTCCCAGCACCAAAAGGTCCAGGATTTCCGACAGTACCGCCATAGCCTACTGGGGCTAATAAATCAATCACACGCGTACCTGTTGAGATGGCCTTACTTGGTATGGCGCGATCTTTAAACGGTATCGGTGCTTTTACAGCCTGACGAAAGGCCAACTGTAATTCATGTTTTTTATTCTGTTCATCAACTACAATGGCCACTTGCTGTGTAATATTTATCGTACTCTTGCCGATAATGCTTTCCACTTTACAAGTGCCCAAACTAAACGGTACCAATATTTTATGATCAACTTTACCTTCTGGTACGTTGCCAATCACATCGCCTCCAGAGACCACATCACCAACTTTTGCACTAGGGGTAAAATCCCACAAAGCCTCTTCATCCAAGGCTGGAGCATGCATACCCGGTTTAAGATACGGATCTTCTTCACTCAGTTTGTACAAGGGGTTTTGCAAACCATCCCATACACTGGTCAAAAGTCCAGGACCTAATAGTACAGACAAAGGGGTACCTTTAAACACCACTTCATCACCGATTTTAGCTCCGGTTAGATCTTCAAAAACCTGCATTTCTACAATACCTGCTTCGGCATTTCTAGGATCAGGCTGAATCTGCAAGACCTCCGCTTGGAGGAATTTTCCATCCACGGAAATCTCAGCAGTCTCCCCCATTATCACATCATCAAAGAATCGGGCTTTCACCAACGAGTCCTGGATGGAAATAAGGTTTCCTGTCCTCTTTTTGTTGATATCGTTCATAATTTATATTTTAAAAACAGTTGATCTTCTCCAACTGCATTCCAATTACTATTTATTAATCTTATTCCCATGCATGGCCACTCATTACTATTGCATTTTTCACCTTCACCATTATAATTTCTCAATTGGGTGATAAACCTCATTGGTCAATTTAATCACACGGTTGTCAAATATAGATTTTTGAATGCAATCCATCAATAAATAAAAACCTAATAATAGTTTAAAACTGTTAGCAATTAAAAGGTTAGCAGGACAGCACAAAGATAGCCCTTAGATCCATCCCTATTATTTGCATTTCGCTGAAACGCTAATGAACTCTGAATCATGCATTGCATAGAAAAATACAAAAAGAATGAGGTAAGCTAGGCTACTAAATCTACACTATTTCAGCCCAAATCACTCTAATCTATTAATTATTAACCCTTAGACGGCATGATGCTTTCTTTTTAAAATCGTCATAACCCTAGTTAAGCGTTTAATAAAAGCAAATATAGTTTTTTGCCTCTAATTCGGTAACTAATTTAGATGGATTATAAAGAAGAAATCTGGCGATATTTATTAGCTGTAACGAATGTATACATTTCTTTAAAAAAATGGAAGCTTTTATTACCGAAGAGTAACAATTATTGAATAAAACGCCGTATTCACATTACGAATTTACAAATATGATTTTTAGCATTTTAAGATCCTCTTATCTGTTTTGTCGGCATAACATAAAAAAGGCTGTCCCAACCACGAGACAGCCTCAGCAAAACATTAACCATAAAAACCAAATTCAAACCACGTGCTAACACATGGCCGAACTGTTCGCCTTCTTAACCACTTCGAAGGCGTTTGCTATCTGATCTATCAGATCCTGCGGATCTTCTAGCCCTATACTTAATCGAACTAAAGATGGTGAAATACCTAATTTCACACGATCTTCAGGTGACACATCAACGTGTGTCATTGTTGCTGGGTGTTCAGCCAAACTCTCTGTTGACCCTAAACTCACTGCTAATTTAAATAACTTAAGGTTATCAAGAAACATAAATGCCTCTTTTTCACCACCATTAATATCAAAAGCAATCATTGAACCCGCCGATAAACATTGACGTGTAAAAATATCTTTCATTTCTGATCCTTCTTCCAAATCACCTAAATAATGCATCTTATCAACCATTGGATGATTTTTCAGATAATTGGCAATTACCTGGGCACTTTTAGCTTGGGCTTCCATCCGCACTTTTATCGTTTCGAGGCTACGTTGAAGTAACCAACATGAATTAGGATCTAACTGACTACCAAAGAAGGTACGCATCCCTTTGATTTGCCCAATCAATTCGGCCGAACCAGTACATGCACCTGCTATAACATCGCTATGCCCACCTATAAACTTCGTTGCTGAATAAACAACTAGATCAGCACCAAACTCCATTGGATGCTGAAAAACTGGGCCTAAAAATGTATTATCAACAGCCAATACACATTTCTTATCATTGGAACTAAAATACTTGGCAATTCTGGCAACCATCTCAATATCAATAATTGAATTGGTAGGGTTACCTGGAGTTTCAACATATATCATTGAAGGCTTGCGACCAGGATAGGCCTTTTCTACACGTTCAATAATAAGGTCTTCACTTTCTCCCTTTACAAAACCTACTACCCCAATATTAAACTGTGGCAATACATGATGAATAAAGTGATCTGTTCCACCATATACTGGCGATGAGAACAACAAGACATCACCCGGCTTAACAAAACTTAGAATAGTAGTGGAAATGGCAGCCATACCACTGGAAAAGAAGGCACCTGCCTCCGCTTCATCCCAAAGGGCCAAACGCTTTTCTAGAATATCCATATTAGGATGGTTGAGACGAGAATATATCATTCCCATTTCTTCTCCCTCTTCAGCTTCCCTTAAACCATAGGCTAATTCAAAATAAGCCTTCCCTTCTTCGCAATTATTAAATGCAAATGTAGAAGTCTGATAGATAGGACACTTAACCGCTCCTTGATGCTCATGCGCATCATATGCGTGTGACATCATTAAACTTTCTGGTTTCATCTTCTTATCCATCTTTCAAATATTTTTGATAAAGTTAAGATATGGCAGTATATTTTACCAGTTCATTTACACATATCAGTAATATATTCTATATATTTATATAGAAATAGAATACAGTAACTCTCTCAATAATTAAACATGAAGTCCTCAGAAAAATATTCTTCCAGCAGCTTAGATGAAACGGATAAGAAACTACTGAATCTACTGCAAACAAATGCTAAAATGACCACAAAGCAGTTGGCCCATCATTTAAACTTATCAACTACGCCAGTATTTGAACGAATAAAACGCCTAGAGCGAACGGGAGTAATTGAGAAGTATGTGGCCATAATTAATAAAGATAAAGTGGGTAAAGAATTAATTGCTTTCTGCAATGTATCGCTTAAGCAACACTCCCATGATGTGATTCGTGAATTCGAAACAGAAATAAAAAAACTCACAGAAGTCATTGAGTGCCACCACATAGCTGGCATGTTTGATTATAGCCTGAAAATTATCACCCAAAACATGGAAACATATCACCATTTTGTTTACAACAAGTTAGCGTCAGTCAACAATGTGGGCAATGTACAAAGTTCGTTTGTTATGCGTGAGATTAAATCTGGCACCGAGTTACACCTCGACTAAACCATTTATGTTTACTCTGATCGATGCAAGGGCAAATGGAAATAAAAACTGGTACCTACACCTGGTTCGGATTCTATGCCTATTTTACCATTTAAAATTTCAATCAGATTTTTGGTGATCGTTAAACCCAAGCCATTACCCGCATATAAATTTGAAGTAGAATTTTCAACTTTTAAGAAACGATCAAAGATACGGGATTGGTGTTTTAGACTAATGCCAATACCACTGTCTTCGACACAGATTAATACTTGCTCACCAACTGTTTTAACACTTACGTTTATATAGCCCGACTCAGTAAACTTTATGGCATTACTAATTAAATTATTAAGAATTTGACGAAGACGAAAAGCATCTGACTTAATTAAAACTGTTTGTTCCGAACATTCTAAATGATAGTTTATATCGGATTTAGCAATTAGATCCTTTGATGTTTTGAAAGTCTCAAACACATCCTTCACTAAAGCCGTAACATCAAGCTCACTCAATACAGTTTTCAATTGCCCTGATTCAATCATCGAAATATCAATAATGTCATTTAAAAGGTGCAATAAGTTATCTCCATTGGTACGAATCAGGTTAGCAAAATCCATTTTTTCATCCTCTGAAAAAGAATTATCAAGTAGTAATTCTGAGAAACCCATAATTGCATTCATAGGCGTTCGTATTTCATGGCTCATATTGGATAAGAATGCCGATTTTAGTCGGTCTGATTCTTCAGCAGCCTCTTTTGCTTTAACTAGTTCCTCGGTACGTTGCTCTACTTTAAACTCCAATTCTCTGGCAAACCCTTCCAGTTCAGATTTTTGGCGTGCAATTTCATCACGCTGATGGTTGGCAATATTACGTTGCGCTTGTATCTCTGTTGTTCTGGCTTGCACTCTTCGTTCTAAAACATCTTTGTCTTTTTGCAAACGGTGCATGCGGTATCTAACCATTATAAATACCAATATAATAACGAATATGATACATGCTAAAACAAACCAAGGCTCTTCCCATAAAGATGGGTTAACCGTAATATTTAGTCGTTTATTATTATTACAAAGATAGCCTTCAGCATTGGTGGAACGGATATCTAGCTGATACTTGCCGGCACTTAAGTTGATAAAAGTAAGCTGTCGTTGGCTTTTAACCGGTATCCATTCATCAGAATTAGGCAACATGCGGTAATAATACTGAATCTGCAATGGCGCTTGGTAATCTAGAGCTGCAAAGTCAAGGGTAAAGAAGCGTTCATCAGGCTCAAAATATAAATGACTCGCTTCGATGAGTGAACTATTAATGACTACATCATCCCAACTCGTGGTGTCTCTCATTGAAATGGGCTTTCCATAAAGGTCTAAAGATGTGAAGTAAATTGGTGGTTCAAAATCAGATTTCTTAATGCTATCGGGATGAAAAACATTAAAACCATTTAAGCCACCAAATAAAAACCGCCCATCCTTTAAGTGATTTGAAACTGGGTTAAATTCGTTGCTTTGTAGGCCATCCTGAACATCATAATTGATCACCTCTTTTGTATTTAGGTTTACTCTATCAATCCCTTTATTGGTAGAAATCCACAGTTCATTATTATTCTCAAGTACACGATAAGTATAGGCATTATTCAGCCCCTCCCTAAGTCCGATACGACTTATGACATTCATCTCACGATCCACTTGGTTAACCCCATTATCAGTCGCAATCCAAATTCTTCCTTTAGCATCTTCATTAACCGAAAGTACATTTGAACTGCACAAGCTGATAGAGTCACCTTGATTGCGATACAAGCATTTAAAACTATCGTTGTGATCTTGATAAATATTAAGCCCTCGTTTGGTCGTTATCCATAAGTACCCTTTACTATCACAGTGAATATCCCAAATCTCGTCGTAACTTAATGCCCCATCTTCAACACCGCTATAATAAGAATGAAATGCATCTGTTTCTTCATCTAGTCGCGCCAAGCCAAAGGCAGTGCCTAACCATAGGCGTCCTTTTGCATCTCGTTCTATGGCATATACTTCATTATTCGGCAAGCTGTGTTCATCACCTTCTTTATATGTATACACTTTATTTTTTTTCGTCACTACATTATGCCTTACTAGGCCACGAGTAGTACCCAACCATAAAATGTCATCCACATCGTAATACATGGCCCAAACCGATATTTGTTTCTTATTATCGAAAGGGTAGTATTTGTCTATTTCGCCAGATTTTGTGTTCCAAACGGATAAACCTTCAATTGTACCAACCCAAACATTTCCTTTAGCATCTTTCTCTAATGCAAAAACAGAATGACCATTAATCCCTTTTTCATCATTCGTTTGATAATAGTGTACAAATTGATTTTTTGAGATATTAAGGTGAATAAAACCGTTACTTTTAGTTCCTACCCATAAATGTCCCCTCTCATCGAGGTAAATGCATTGCAGGTAATTTTCTTTTAATGAATGTATGTCATGCGGGTTCTTCACATAGTTGGTTGCCACGCCCTCTTTACTAATATGCATTAAGCCTTGCCCACTACTACTTAGCCAAATATCATTATCAGGTCCAATCTCAATATCATTAACAATAACACCCTCAAATTCCAACAATTGATATTCTCCCGTTTGCTTATTAAAACGGTAAAACCCACTATCTGTAGCCACAAGCAAAGCATTCGGATCTTCACACTGCTCAATATCTTCAACCAGATTATTGTTATAGTGCGATAAATTACCAACCGAGCAAGGGTAAGCCTCATACGTTTTAGTCTGTGTGTTAAGCTTTACAATGCCCTTACCGTAGGTACCTGCCCAAACAACACCATCAGTATCAATAAAAATTTTCGTCGCGCCCAGATCTGGAAAACTAGCCGTCTCATCAACACTCGATACATAATTATCAAAAACACCATCCTTCACTTTGAAACAACTAATTCCATTGGCTGTCGCAATCCAGATGTCTCCATGTTTATCAAAAACCATTGCATGAACAAAATCTGAAAGGATACAATTATCTGATCCATCGTATTCATGATGTACAAAAGTCTCGTTTTTAGGATTGTATACACTTAATCCGCCACCATTGGTACCAATGTAAATCAGGTTGCTTTTTTTGTCCTCAAGCAAGCATGTTACAGCACTGTTTAAGAGTCCTACAGCAGGGTTTTCAGATTCAGAAAAGATAGTGACTTCAACACCATCAAATCTATTAAGGCCATCTTCTGTTCCCAACCAAACAAAACCTCTTTTGTCCTTAATAATACAGTTAACAGTATTCTGGGACAGACCTTGATCGATACTGAAATTATACTGGGCAAACTCTTTCTTCTGACCAACACTATGGTGAGCATTACCAACCAGTAGTAGTGCAACCAGCAAAACGCAGAGCTGATTTATGTGTTTATTTCTTATAATCTGCAAATGATTAGAATTAACATATCCGACAAACGTCCTATAAATTTAGTATAAAAAAGCGCTTAAGCAAACAGCTTTATTAAACAAACAAATTACCAGTCTCATTGTTAAATAAATTATATAACCAAAAACATTCATAATGAAATTAATAGATAGTTTGAAGTGGCGATATGCTACAAAACATTTTGATGAGAACAAAAAAATATCGGGGGATCAAATCGATCTTTTACTAGAAGCAGTCAACCTTTCAGCATCCTCGTTTGGTCTTCAACCCTACTCCGTTTTGGTCATTGAAAATAAAAAATTACGACAGCAATTAAAAGAAGCTGCTTGGCAACAAACACAGGTTACCGATGCATCACACCTCATTCTATTTGCTGCTAAGACCAATTTGTCATCTGCCGATATAGATGAATTTGTATCACGCATTTCAGATGAAAGAAAAATACCAGTTGAAGCGCTTGCGGAATATGAAGGTATGATGAAAGGTGCTCTTAATGCTATGTCACCTGAAGACGCTACAACATGGGCTGCAAAACAAGCTTACATTGCACTTGGCCAACTATTGGTTAGTTGTGCGGTGGAATCCATTGACGCTTGTCCAATGGAAGGTTTTGACAAAGTTGAATTTGACAAGATACTTGGGCTAAAAGAAAAGAACTTAAGCTCAGTGGTTATGGCAACAGTTGGTTACCGGTCCGTCGATGATCAGTACCAGCACCTACCAAAAGTAAGGAAAGCACTTGATGATTTAGTAATCAGACTGTAATTATAACTACAAAGTGGAATCAATGGTTGTTGATTAACCATCGATTCCACCTTACAGATATAAGGTGTTAATTCGCCAACACCTATTGAACTTATTCGGTACTCATAGATGGAGGGTAGCTTTCTACAGAAGTGCCACGTTCCTTATTAGGCGTAGCATCCATAGTAAACTCTAATGCTCCTCCTTCTAGTAATTCATGATGACCAATGTAGTTTTTGTTCCAAGACTTACCGTTGAAGTTAACATCTTTCACATAAACATTTTCCTTCCCATTATTCTCGCTATTTATAGTCAAAGTATTTCCATTGGGCAAAGCAAGTGTTACCTTATCAAAAATAGGGCTTCCAAATACATACATGTCTTGTCCGGGACAAACAGGGTAAAAACCCATTGCACTAAAAACATACCAGGCTGATGTTTGTCCATTATCTTCATCACCACAGTAACCATCTGGATTAGGCGTATAGAGCTTATCCATAACTTTACGTACCCAATATTGCGATTTCCAAGGTTGACCGGCATAATTATACAGATAGGTCATGTGTTGAATAGGCTGATTACCGTGTGCATATTGCCCCATATTCATTATTTGCATTTCGCGAATCTCATGAATTGGGAACCCGTAGTATGAATCATCAAAGACTGGAGGCAATTCAAAAACCTGATCCAACATGCCAATGAATTCATCATTTCCTCCCATTAAGTTCTTTAAGCCTTCGATGTCGTGAAAAACGGACCATGAATAATGCCAGCTATTGCCTTCGGTAAATGCTCCCCCCCACTTAAAAGGACTAAATGGTTCTTGAAATTTCCCATTTTCATTCTTACCGCGCATTAATTTATTTTCTGGACAGTATAAATTTTTATAGTTCTGTGCTCTTTTGGCAAACAAGTCAATTTCTTCTTGAGGACGACCAAGTTCTTTTGCCAACTTATAAATATTATAATCTGCATAGGCATATTCTAAGGTACGTGCTGCATTTTCATGTACACCTACATCAAATGGGACATAGCCCAACTCATTGTAATACGAAGCACCATAACGACCTACTGAAGTTATGTCTTCCTTATAACCATTCGTATTTTTAATTATCGCCTCATACAAAGTCTCAATATCATAATCGCGCATACCTTTTAAGTAGGCATCGGCAATATTAACAGCCGAATTAGATCCAATCATACACCCTCTATGACCAGGACTAGCCCATTCTGGTAACCAACCACTCTCTTTGTATGTATTTACTAGGCCTTCCATTATCTGATTATTTAACTCTGGGTACATAACCGTGAAGAATGGAAAGACGGCTCTAAACGTATCCCAGAAACCATTGTCGGTAAACATATAGCCTGGCAATACTTTTCCATTATAAGGACTATAATGCACAACCTTATTATCGCTGTCGTACTCATAAAACTTACGTGGGAATAATAAAACACGATAAAGCGTAGAATAAAAAATACGTTGTTGGTCAATAGTACCACCTTCTACCTTAATTTTATCTAGCTCAGTACGCCAAGCTTTATAAGCCTTCTCTTTAGTTTGCTCAAAACTATCTGTGCCGATTTCGCGAGATAAATTAAGCTCGGCCTGCTCATAACTAATAAAGGATGATGCTACTTTTGTATGAACCTGTTCACCCTTTTTGGTTTTAAATTTGAGTACTGCACCTACATGGTACCCCTCTTGTTCTTTTTCATCAGTAACACCATCTTTACTCCAGGATTGCATTTGATCAAAATCCTTATCAAAAGTCACCACAAAGTAATTATGGAAATTCTCAGGCACTCCTCCTGAATTATTACGACAATAACCAATTACTTTACGTTCTTCTGGAATAATCTTAACATATGATCCTTGATGGAAGCCATCGACTAGAACATAGCTGGATTCAGACTCAGGAAAAGTGAAACGAAATTGAGCCGCTCTTTCTGTAGGACTTACTTCAACATTAACATCATAATCGGCAAGATACACCTGATAGTAATGAGGATTAGCCGTTTCGGCCTTGTGTGAGAACCAACTTGCACGTTCTTCACCTTTAACTTTAAGGTCACCAGTTACCGCCATTAAGCTAAAAGCCGCATAATCATTAATCCATGGGCTAGGCTGATGGGTTTGCTTAATACCTCTTATTTTTTTGGCATCGTACTGGTAGGCCCAACCGTCACCCATTTTATTAGTTTGAGGCGTCCAGAAATTCATACCCCATGGCGTAGCAATTGCCGGATAAGTATTTCCATTAGACAAGGCAAATTCAGTATCTGTACCCATCAATGTATTAACATATTCTACGGGATCTTCAACTTGTAGGCAATGCGTTTGTTTTGTTTCACAACTCTGAAACAATACTATTGCAACGATTACAATCGTCAGGTGTTTTAATTTCGTCATCATAATATCATCTTATTTTGATTGCAAATTACGATGCTTTTTCAAGCATAACTACACCTAACCTACTTAATATTAAGCAAAAGAACAAGTACACACGCAGTAAAACATATATCCACTGCCGCGTCACATTCCCAAACCGTATAAACACAAAAAATCCGATACTCATTTCTGAATATCGGATTTCTCTAAAAAAAGGCGGCGACCTACTCTC
>Ga0193951_1000772_pt1 | contig 14246 bp, 9 predicted proteins | sample BB_2_MG_FD_140370 | JGI IMG/M metagenome (GOLD analysis project Ga0193951, IMG submission 140370) | Microbial mat bacterial communities from the Broadkill River, Lewes, Delaware, United States - BB_2_MG | ecosystem: Environmental > Aquatic > Freshwater > River > Microbial mats | place: USA... | reverse complement strand
TTCATTCTTTTTTTCAATTACCCTTTGGACCTATTTTACCTCATGATGATATGGCGTCATCTGGGTTCAAGAGAAAATTTAACAAGACTAAAATTAACATCATTAAATCCTTAGATTTATTAGTCATAGATGAGATTAGTATGGTTAGAGCTGATCTACTCGATGGTATTGATAAGACTCTTAGACGCTACAAAAATAGAAATGAAGTATTTGGTGGTGTACAATTGTTAATGATTGGTGATTTACAACAATTATCTCCCGTAATAAAAGATCATGAATGGAGGTTGTTACAACCGTTTTATAAAAATGCATTCTTTTTTAGCAGTATAGCTTATCAAAATAGTAAACCAATTACTGTAGAGCTTAAACATATTTATAGACAGGAAAATCCTTTATTTATTAATATTTTGAATGAAATTCGAAATAACAACTTAAGTGTAGCGTTAGCAGAAGAATTAAATAAACGTTACCTACCCGATTTTGAACCCAATGACGATGACGGTTACATTTCATTAACAACTCATAATAAGAAAGCAAGACAAACTAACCAGTTAAAACTTGAAAAATTAGATACGGCAGAACGAACATACAAAGCGAAGGTTCAAGGTAACTTTCCTGAGCATTCGTATCCTAATAAGGATGAATTGAAATTAAAAGTTGGAGCTCAAGTTATGTTTATTAAAAATGATAGTTCTCCAGAGAAGCGCTATTTTAATGGAAAAATAGGTAAAGTTATTTTATTAGAAAAAGATGAAGTTATCGTACACTGTCCCGAAGATGACTTTAACATTACTACTAAATTAGAGACTTGGGAGAACATAAAATATACGGTCGATAACGAAACCAAAGCCATATCTGAAGATAAGATAGGTAGTTACGCCCAAATCCCACTGCGTTTGGCGTGGTCTATTACTATTCATAAAAGTCAAGGCTTAACGTTTGAAAAAGCCATCATTGACGCCCAAGGAGCTTTTGCACATGGTCAAACCTATGTGGCGTTGAGTCGTTGCAAATCTTTAGAAGGTCTTGTCTTAAAAAGTAAAATTGAATCAAATCAAATTATTAGTGATTCTAATGTTATTGCATTTAATCAAAATGCAGAAACAAATCAACCTAATGAAGCCATTTTAATTGAATCTAAACGAAGTTTTCAGCTAGAATTAATATCAGAAATTTTTAACTTTTATAGGTTTTTGTATCCTGTTAATCGCATTTTAGATGTGTATTATAAAAATAGAGGTAGTGTAGAAGGGCAAGTTGAAACTCCATTAATAATAATAAAAGATTGTGTTACTCATCTTCTGAAAATTAGTAATGGATTTCAATCACAACTTAACACCTTGTTAGATCCTACTGATTTACCTGAATCGAGTTCAATTATTCAAGACCGTTTTAAAAAAGCATTACATTATTTTAAAGAAGAAGTAAAGACTAAGATAGGAAGTCCATTAAATGACTTTAATTATACAACGGATAATAAAGCGGTTCAAAAAGATATTGATAAACAATTAGACGCTATAGAAGAATTACTTGAAGCAAAATTATCCTACTTTCAAGGTTTAAGAAATGGATTCAAAACCGTCGATTTTCTAGCATTAAGAGCAAAATCAGTTTTCTTAACTAAAGAGAAGCCAAAGAAAACCCGTAAATCAGTTGTAGATGGCACTACAAATGTAGAATTGTTTGAATTATTAAGGGAGCTTAGAAATGACATTGCGGTAAGAGAAGATTTAATTCACTATCAAATTTTTACACAGAAATCCTTGTATGCTATGTGTGAAACTTTGCCGGTAAGTCATAAGGAGCTAAAAGAAATTCATGGCATGGGTAAAACTCGAATTGATAAATATGGTGATGAAATCTTAAAGGTTATTAAAACTTATTGTGATGATAATGATATTGAGTTTAAAAGTGAAAATATAGCTTTTAAAACTGCTCAACCAAAAAAGAAGAAAGCTGATACAAAAAAAATATCTTTAGATTTATTTCAAACAGGAAAATCTATAGAACAAATTGCTTTAGAACGCGAACTTACCACAAATACTATTTTTGGACATCTGGCAAGTTTCATACTTTCAGGTGAAATTAACGTGACTGATATTATTTCTAAACAGCATTATGAAGGCTTAAAGAAAATTATTCCCACTAAAACATTTGATAGTCTTTCAGATTTAAAGCATCAATTAGATGATAAATATACTTATAATGAGATTAGGTTAGTGTTACAAGAATTAGAAACTACTATGTAATAATTGTGTTACACTTTATTGTGTCGCTTTAAACTGTATTTATTATAATTATTTTATAAAGTTTATTGCTAATAGTCCACTTAACGTTTTAAATACTAAAACTTATCTCGGTACTTATATTGGAAAATAGCATCACCTCAATATTAAAAATTAAAAAACCCATCAATATTTTGATGGGTTATAAATTAAAAAGTAATCGAGGTTGTCTTAAGATTTTATAACACCTCTAGAAATTACAATTTTCTGAATTTCAGATGTGCCTTCATAAATCTGTGTAATTTTTGCATCACGCATTAATCGCTCTACATGATATTCTTTAACAAATCCATTTCCACCATGTATTTGCACAGCTTCTACAGTTTGTTCCATAGCAACTTTACTAGCGTATAATTTTGCCATAGCACTACTCATATCATAATTAATACCTTGGTCTTTGTCCCATGCAGCTTTCATAACAAGCATTCTTGCGGCTTCTACTTCAGTATGCATATCTGCCAATTTAAAAGCAATAGCTTGATGATTACAAATTTCGGTTCCAAAAGCTTTACGCTCTTTAGAATATTTTAAAGCCAATTCGTATGCGCCCGAAGCAATGCCTAAAGCTTGAGCTGCAATACCAATTCGTCCACCAGAAAGTGTTTTCATTGCAAATCTAAATCCAAAACCGTCTTCACCAATTCTATTTTCTTTAGGGACTTTAACATCGTTAAATTGTAGGGTGTGTGTATCACTTCCTCTAATCCCTAATTTGTCTTCTTTAGGTCCAATATCGAAACCTGGCATTCCTTTTTCTAGGATAAATGCATTAATACCATGAGAGCCTTTATGCTTATCTGTTTGTGCAATAACTAAATACACTTCAGCACGTCCTCCATTAGTGATCCAGTTTTTTGTACCATTTAAAATGTAATGATCACCTTTATCTATAGCAGTTGTTTTTTGAGATGTTGCATCACTACCAGCTTCCGGCTCACTTAAGCAGAAAGCACCGATGCATTCACCAGTTGCCAATTTTGTTAAGTACTTTTCTTTTTGGGCTTCATTTCCGTAAGCTTCTAATCCGTAGCATACTAAAGAGTTATTCACAGAAACCATAACAGAAGCAGAGGCATCTACTTTAGACAATTCTTCCATGATGAGTACATAAGAAATGGCATCCATACCGCTACCACCATATTTAGGATCTACCATAATACCTAAAAATCCTAATTCGCCCATTTTACGTACTAGGCTATCAGGAAAAGTTTGTGCATTATCACGCTCTATGACACCAGGAAGTAATTCTGTTTGTGCAAAATCGCGAGCAGCATCACGAATCATTAAATGTTCCTCTGTTAAGTTAAAGTCCATATATTATAAAATATTATTGATTTCTTAAAAATTTAAAGCAAAGATAATTTTTTATTACGGTATTTTCAATAAGGAATATTATTTTTACTCATATGACAAAATCTACTTATAACATTATCGGAGTCATGTCTGGAACCTCTTTAGACGGTATCGATATTATTTACGCTAGGTTTGATGAGGGAAGTCCGTGGAATTTTAAAATTTATCAAGCCGAAACAGTGTCTTATTCTAGCTTATGGAAATCCAAGTTATCCACACTCGTTAATTATTCAAAGTCTCAATTACAGGCAATTGATATCGAATACTCTCATTATTTAGGAACTGTAATTTCATCCTTTATCACACGTTATAACATTGATAACATCGATTTTATTTGTTCTCATGGACATACCGCACTACATCAGCCAGTTTACGGATTGACTTATCAAATTGGAAATATGCAAATTTTGGCAGATACCTTACAATTAAAGGTAATTTGCGATTTTAGAATTCAAGATGTGCAACTCGGAGGACAAGGCGCACCTTTAGTACCAATTGGTGATCAATTGCTCTTTAAAGATTATGATTATTGTTTAAACTTAGGAGGCTTTGCAAATATTTCCTTTGAAGTTAATAAGGAAAGAGTTGCTTTTGATATTTGTCCTGTAAATATTATTTTAAATTATTACGTAGGTAAACTTAATTTAGAATTTGATGATAAAGGACAATTGGCTGCCACCGGAAAAATTAATAAAGATTTATTATCAGAGCTCAATGCACTTCCGTATTTCAAAGAAGAAGCACCAAAATCTTTAGGCTTAGAATGGGTAGATGTTAATGTATTTCCGTTAATAGAAAAATACAACCTTCAAGTTAAAGATATATTAAGAACATATGTTGAGCATATTGCAATTCAAGTTTCAGCGGTTTTAGTTGAATCTTACGCAAAACTATTAATAACTGGTGGAGGAGTGTATAATAGTTTTTTAATAAAAAGAATAAAGCATTTTTCAAAAGTTGAAGTTGTAATTCCTAATAACGAAATTGTAGAATTTAAGGAGGCTTTAATTTTTGGATTGCTTGGAGTGCTAAAAGATAGGAATGAAGTCAATTGCTTAAAAAGCGTAACTGGTGCCAAAAAAAATCATTCATCTGGAAAAATTTTAATGCCGAAAAAATAAATTAAATTAAGCTTACACATAGATTGTTTTTTATATTTGTTACTACATAATAAATACACAAAAATTGATAAAAGATTTACTTCAGAAATACGAAAATAAGGAGCCTGAAATCGTATTTCATTGGAACGACGCAGAGACGGAAGCAGAAGGATGGACTGTAATTAACTCATTACGAGGTGGAGCAGCAGGTGGAGGAACCAGAATGCGAAAAGGATTAGATAAAAATGAAGTCTTGTCACTGGCTAAAACCATGGAGGTTAAGTTCACCGTTTCTGGTCCTGCCATTGGAGGAGCTAAATCTGGAATTAACTTTGATCCTCTAGACCCAAGAAAAGAAGGTGTGCTACAACGTTGGTATGCAGCTGTTTCACCATTGCTTAAAAGCTATTACGGAACAGGTGGAGATTTAAATGTAGATGAGATTCACGAAGTAATTCCTATTACAGAACAAAGTGGTGTGTGGCATCCCCAAGAAGGTGTTTTTGAAGGTCATTTTAAACCTACACAAGCCGACAAGATTAATAGAATTGGTCAGTTAAGACATGGAGTCATTAAGGTTATTGAAAACCCTAACTATTCTCCAAGTGTAAGCGAAAAATATACTGTAGCAGATATGATAACAGGCTATGGTGTGGCTACAGCTGCTCACCATTTTTATGATATTAATGGAGATTCTATAATAGGGAAACGTGTCATTGTTCAAGGTTTTGGAAACGTTGGTGCGGCCGCAGCATTTTATTTTGCTCAAATGGGAGCTAAAGTTGTAGGTATAATTGATAGAGATGGAGGGTTAATTAATCCTTCAGGTTTTTCTTTTAATGACATTACAGATTTATATCTTGCCAAAGTAGGTAACACTCTTGTTGCAGATAATCTTATTCCTTTTAATGACATCAACGAACAAATATGGTCTTTACAAGCAGAGGTATTTGCTCCTTGTGCAGCATCTCGATTAGTTACACAAAATCAAATAGACCAAATGATAAATACAGGTTTAGAAGTAATAACCTGTGGAGCTAATGTTCCTTTTGCTGATAAAGAAATATTTTTTGGTTCTATAATGGAATATACGGATCAAAAAATAAGTTTAATACCAGATTTTATTTCAAACTGTGGTATGGCAAGAGTCTTTGCCTACTTTATGGAACGCAAAGTACAAATGACCGATGAAGCTATTTTTAAGGACACCTCTAATGTCATCAGAAAAGCATTACAAGAAGTACACAAAATTAATCCAACAAAAACAGGGATAAGTGAAACTGCTTTCGAGATTGCACTTAGACAACTCATATAATTAACTACAATTATAATTAATACTATGGAAACAGTAATAATACTTGTATTCGTCCTTGGTTATTTGGCTATAACCCTAGAACACAATATTAAAATAGATAAATTAATTCCAGCTCTGGTAATGATGGCTATTAGTTGGGCATTAATTTCTCTTGGTATCGATGATTTTACACAATGGTTTGATTCAGCCAAACATCATCTAATGGAAAATTTTGGATTGCTTCCGCATGAAGACAAAATGCATTTAATGGAAGAAACCTTACTACATCATTTAGGTAAAACTGCTGAAATATTGGTATTCCTACTAGGAGCCATGACCATCGTAGAAATTATTGATTATTTTGATGGGTTTTCTACAATAAAGGGTTTTATTAAAACCAAAAGTAAAAAGAAAATTCTTTGGATTTTTGGCTTCTTAGCCTTCTTCCTTTCAGCTATTATTGATAACCTTACTGCAACAATAGTATTAATATCTATTTTACAGAAACTGATAAATGATAGAAATGTTCGTATTTGGTATGCAGGTTTAATTATTATAGCCGCCAATGCAGGTGGAGCGTGGTCTCCAATAGGAGATGTTACGACTACGATGCTTTGGATTGGTAAAAAAGTAACCAGTGGACATTTATTTGTATATCTGTTTTTACCATCATTAATTTGTATGTTGGTACCAACATTTATCGCATCTTTATTACCAGCTTTCAAAGGGAAAATTGAGTCAGAGGAGCGTCTCGATGAAAAGCCCAAAAGTAAATACAGTGCTATAATGTTGTATATGGGACTTGGAGGTATTGTTTCTGTTCCAATTTTTAAGACCGTTACGCATTTGCCTCCTTATGTAGGTATGATGTTAGCGCTTGGTGTGGTAGCAATATTTGCAGAAATATATAGTAATACTAAATTCAGTATGTCTAATCATGACTCAGTTGAAAGCGATGCTCATGCACATCACAGCCCTGTTCATTACTCACTCTCTAAAATAGAATTGCCAAGTATTCTATTCTTTTTAGGAATTTTAATGGCCGTTGCAGCTCTTGAATCTTTAGGGATTTTATTTGGTTTTGCTGGGACACTTCAAGATACTATGCCAATGATGGGTACTGAACTGCACCATGCAGGAGTATCAGATTTAGTAGTGTTATTATTAGGCGTGGGCTCTGCGGTTATTGATAATGTTCCACTTGTCGCGGCAAGTTTAGGGATGTTTACTGAGCCAATAGATAATGAGTTATGGCATTTTATAGCCTATTCTGCGGGTACAGGAGGAAGTATGCTAATAATTGGGTCTGCTGCAGGTGTTGTAGCTATGGGAATGGAAAAAATAGATTTCTTTTGGTATTTAAAGAAAATATCTTGGTTAGCCTTAATTGGGTTTTTGGCCGGAGCTGTGGTCTTTATGTTTACCAGAACTATATTTTAATAGATATACTTTTGTTACAATATAGACGTTATACAATTAATGAAAATAATTTCAATTTTTAGAATATGATAGCATTGAGTACTATTCAAGATGAAGTAGATGTTTTAACTGATGGAGAATCAGTAGAGAAAACTTTATCCATAATAGAATTAATAACAAGTGGTGGAACATCAGGAATGGTGATTATTATCATTTTATTCCTTTTGTTAATCGTAGCGACATTTATATATTTTGAACGTATTTTTGCTATTAAAGCGGCATCTAAAGTCGATTCAAATTTTATGAATCAAATTAAAGATTATGTCAGTCATGGTAAATTTGATTCTGCTCAGATGTTATGTGCTCAGCAAAACTCACCGGTATCAAGACTAATTGCAAAAGGAATTACACGCATTGGTAAGCCTTTAGAAGATATCAATTCTGCAATAGAAAATGCGGGAAAATTAGAAGTCTATAGTTTAGAGAAAAATGTGAGTGTTTTAGCCACTATTTCTGGTGTAGCACCAATGATTGGTTTCTTGGGAACTGTAGTTGGTATGATCATTTCAATTTTTGAATTGGCAAATGCAGGTGGAACCATTCAAATGGATGTGTTAGCAAGCGGATTATATACAGCAATGACAACAACTGTTGGCGGATTAATTGTGGGTATTATTGCTTATGTGGCTTATAATCACATTGTCGTTAAAACGAATAAGGTCGTTTACCAAATGGAAGCAAATTCAGTAGAGTTTTTAGATCACTTAAACGAACCAATCTAATTATGAACATTAGAGGACGAAATAAAGTAACACCAGAATTTAATATGGCGTCTATGACGGATATTGTATTCTTGTTATTAATCTTTTTTATGATTGCGTCAACGTTGGTAACAACTAACGCTATTGATATTCTCTTGCCGAAAGCAAGTGGTAAAACAGAGAATAAAAAATCAATAGCAGTAAGTATTAAAAAAGATTTGACGTATTACATTGACCAGAATCGTGTTGGTGAGAGTGTTTTAGAGTCCGAATTAATTTCTATCATGGCATCCCAAGAATCTCCAACAATTGTATTACGAGCAGAAAAGTCTGTTCCTGTAGAGAATGTGGTAAAAGTAATGGATATTGCAAACCGAAATAAATTCAAAGTTATTTTAGCTGTACAACCAGAATAATCAACATCATTTTTCAAAACAATGATACTTTCTATTAAAACTTAAAAACTTATATAAGTTTATATAAAGCACATGAAATATTTAGAGACCAAACACGAACGTAATTCTGCAAAAATCACAGCGCTCATCGCTCTGATTCTGCTATTGCTATTGTTTGTGGTGGGACCTCAATATATGGATCCACCAGAAGAGTATGGTGTAGCAGTAAATTTTGGAACAACCGATTTTGGAAGTGGTAACAAACCACTGAGTGAACCTAAAAAGGCTGTTGAAGATAAAATTGTTGAAGAAGAGGTGATAGAAGAAGAAGTGCTTGAAGAAGTTTTGCCAGAAGAAACCGAAGTGGTACCGGCAGAAGAGGCTACTAAAGCCGAAGATGTAATGACCCAAGAAAATGCTGAAGCTATTGCCATTAAAAAACAAAAAGAAGCTGAGGCTAAACTTAAGGCAGCAGAGGCCAAAGCTAAAGCGGAAGCCAAAGCAGCAGCTGAAAAACTAGAACGTGAAAAGCGTGAAGCTGAAGAAAAGAAACGAAAAGAAGAAGCCGAGAAAAAAAAGCAGTTAGATGCCTTAATCGGTGGAGTAAAAAATGCGGATGGTGATACTGATGGAGGGGAAGGACCAGACGATAAAGGTGGTAATAAAGGGCAGCTAGATGGCGATCCTTATGCTACGAGCTATTTTGGTGGTGCAGGACCAGGAAAAGGAGGAGTTGGATATGGTTTGGGAGGACGAGGAAGACCTTCTAAACAAATATATAAGCAAGAGTGTAATGAATATGGTCTTGTAGTTGTTAGAATTGAAGTTAATCAGCAAGGGAAAGTCATAAAAGCAGAACCTGGTATTAAAGGCACTACCAATAAGCATCCTTGTCTATTAGAACCAGCAAAAAAAATAGCCATGTCTCATAAATGGCCAGCAGATTCAGATGCCCCAGAAAGACAAGTCGGTTTTGTTAGTATTAACTTTGATGTAGGTCAATAGAATGAATTATCAAGATACGGTGAACTGGATGTTTCAGCAACTTCCAATGTATCAAAATAAGGGCAACTCTGCTTTTAAAAAAGATTTAACCAATACACTTAGTTTAGCCAAACACTTAAATCATCCGGAAGAATGTTTTAAGTCCATTCACGTTGCAGGTACTAATGGAAAAGGATCTACCAGTCATATGTTAGCTTCAGTTTTACAAGAAGCTGGCTATAAGGTTGGGTTGTATACGTCTCCACATTTAAAAGATTTTAGAGAGCGAATTCGTATTAGTGGCCAAATGATAACTAAATCATTCGTCATTGGTTTTATCAAACGAAATAAAGGGTTTTTAGAGGCTAATCATTTATCGTTCTTTGAAATGACTGTGGGAATGGCTTTCGATTATTTTGCGAAGCAGAACGTTGATATAGCAATTATTGAAGTTGGATTAGGTGGTCGTTTAGATTCTACAAATATTATTACTCCGCAATTGTCTGTAATTACAAATATTGGTCTTGATCATGTGCAGGTTTTAGGAAACACATTAAAAGATATTGCGGCTGAAAAAGCAGGAATCATTAAAAAAAATATACCTGTTGTGATTGGTGAAACGCAACCCGAGACTGCAGATGTATTTAAAGTTAAGGCAAAAACGATGCTTTCAGAAATATATTTTGCCGACCAACTTATTAATACTCTTTTAGAGACAGATTTAAAAGGAGCTTACCAAAAGCATAATCTAAAGACGGTTATACAATCGGTAGAGGTGCTAAATAATTTAGGATTTAGTATTTTAGAAAAACATTTAAAAAAAGGACTACTAAACGTCGTTAATAATACGGGTTTACAAGGCCGTTGGCAGATTTTAAATAAGAGCCCCCTGATTATTTGTGATACTGCTCATAATAAAGAGGGCCTAACTGCTGTGATGGCACAATTAGAGGAGGAAACATTTCACCATCTTCATATGGTATTTGGTGTGGTTAATGATAAGGATTTACAGTCTATAATACCTCTTTTACCAAAGCACGCAACCTATTATTTTTGTCAACCAAACGTACAAAGAGGCCTAGATGCAGAAATTTTGAAAAAAACGTTTGAAAATTTTGGTCTATTAGGATCGATTTATAAAAGCGTAGAGTTGGCTTTAAGTGTCGCAAAATCAGATGCTAAGGTGGACGATTTAATTTATGTAGGAGGAAGTACTTTTGTGGTTGCAGAAATTATTTGATTTTTATTGATAAAATATTTTGAGATATTAAAAACTATAGTAACTTTGCAGTCCTATTTAAATAGGGCGACTAGCTCAGTTGGTTCAGAGCACTTGGTTTACACCCAAGGGGTCAGGGGTTCGAATCCCTTGTCGCCCACATAGTTCACAGAAATGTGAGCTTTTTTTATACGTTACTTCATTTATTAGGGCGCGTAGCTCAGTTGGTTCAGAGCACTTGGTTTACACCCAAGGGGTCAGGGGTTCGAATCCCTTCGCGCCCACATTGTTATTAGAATCCCGATTTATCTTTTTAAATCGGGATTTTTTATTTTTACGATATGTCTTAACTAAATTATAATGTCTAAGATGCGCTCTAAAGCCATACCTCGAGACCCTTTAATGAGTATTGTGGCGTCTTTTAATTCGAGAGCTTTTAATGTAGGTTTTAGATCTTCAAAAGTTGAAAATTTATGAGTCGAAGTCTTAGTCTCTGTTTTATAGAAGTGTTTACCTATAAGATAAATGTTGTCATCAAATTCCGATTCAATATAGTGAACAATTTCTTGATGTTCTTTTTCGGTTTCAGTGCCCAATTCAAACATATCACCTAGAAACATATAAGTATGCTCTGCTTGTAATTGTTTTAAATTTTTAAGAGCAGCAAACATGCTGGTTGGATTGGCATTGTAGGCATCGAGAATTATTTTTGTAGAACCTGTTTTAATGATTTCAGACCGGTTATTATCTGGTAGATAATTTTCTATAGCGTGTTTGATATGGGTTGTACTTACTTTAAAATGCTTCCCAATAGTCACTGCAACGGCTATATTTCCATAGTTGTAATCGCCAATAAGTTGACTTTCAATTTCAATATTATCGTAGAGTAAAGTCACGTTTGGATTCGCATTTTTAAAAGAAACGACACAGTCATTTTCTAGACCCTTACCAAATGTGATGATTTTAGAATAATCCCCAATTTGTTGTATTTGTGTGTTATCAGCATTATTAATAAATGCTGTTTTTTGATTCCGTTTTAAAAAATCATACAATTCTGATTTCGCTTTTATAACACCCTCAATGCTACCAAAACCTTCTAAATGTGCTTTACCAAAATTAGTGATGAGTCCAAAGTCTGGTTGAGTAATATTGCATAAGAATTCGATCTCCTTTTGATGATTAGCTCCCATTTCTACGATTCCGAAATCCATATTTTCCGAAAAACTTAGTAAAGTTAAGGGGACACCAATATGATTATTTAAGTTGCCCACAGTAGCTTTTACATTGTAGGTTGTACTAAGAACGGCATTAATAAGTTCTTTCGTTGTGGTTTTACCATTACTCCCCGTTAACGCAATAATAGGAATGTTTATGGCAGTTCTGTGATATTTCGCTAGTTGTTGAAGCGTTGTAAGCACATCTTCCACATATATGCAATGATCATTAATCACGGCATCTAAATGATCGACTACACAATATTTTGCACCTGTTTTAAAGGCATCTGAAACAAACTTGTTGCCATCAAAATTATCTCCTTTAAGAGCAAAATACATGCTACCTTCTTGTAGTTTTCTTGTATCTGTAGAAAAGCTTGAACATGTTTTAAAATTCTGATAAAGGTCCTCTATTTTCATGTATGGGTGTTTAGTGTTTAGAAGTGGTTTGTTTTTATAAACACGAGATACTACTAGTGCATATAGACGTAATAATAGTAAGATTCTAATGTTGGTCTAAAAATAAAAAAAGTCCTGATAAATTTATCAGGACTTTTAAAACTTATTAAGTAACGTTTTTTAATTACGTCTCTTTCCTCCGCTTTCACTTTTAGATCCTACTCTTGAAACAGCACATCTAAAGCCAATATAATCGGTTGCCATATCTTGTGGGAAATAGCGACGTTGTGCAGGGTCAATCCAGTATGCTCTATCTCTCCAAGACCCACCTTTATAAACTCTAACTTCATCGTTAATTAGTGATGTTCTACTGTTAGATTGGTCATACTCTCTAAGCATTTTTCCATCGGTAGAATCCATTTCTACTCTATGCTTTGGAGAATTATACATTTTACTTGTTGTGTTATCTCTTTCCGATTCGTCAAAACTTTCTCTGTAATAACGTGAAGAACGCTTGTCACCATCTCTAAAGTTTCTATTGTCACTTTGGCTAAAGTTGGTTCTTAAGTAAGTTTCTTCTTCATCGATAGGAACTTTTGCAATTTCACCAGGTAAGTCTCTGGCAATAATTTTACCGTTAGATAGTGTATCGTATACAATTTCGTCAACTGTTACGATTTTTACTGTACCGTCTTCGTTGATTGCGTTTTTAGAGTATACGTTACCTCTATAGTAGTTAAAATCATTAAATTCATCATCTACAATAGGTCTGTAAACATCAGCTACCCACTCGGCAACGTTTCCTGCCATATCGTATAAGCCGTAATCATTTGGTTCATACGTTCTAACCTCAGCAGTAATGTCAGCACCATCATCAGACCAACCTGCGATTCCGCCGTAATCACCTTTACCTTGCTTAAAGTTTGCTAACTGATCTCCACGGTTTACACGCTTACCAGATCTAGTATATTGACCGTCCCATGGATATTTTTTACGTCCTCTGTAGACGTTGTATTGACGTAACTCGCTCATACCTAATGCTGCATATTCCCATTCAGCTTCAGTAGGAAGTCTGTATTTTACTGGGATTAGTCCAGATTCTCTATCAGCATAAACATTAATAGGATTTCCGTCTGCATCTACTTGTTGTCTACGTTGTCCAGCTTCTAATACTTCAGAATTACCACCATAAGTTTGTGATGGCGCATTTATATAAGTATCAGTACTAAATGTACTTTCCGCGCTTACGTCTGTGTACTGTGCATCTCTTTTGATATATCCAGCTTCCTGTAAAGATAATTCTGCAACACGGTCAGTTCTCCAATTAGCATATTCTACAGCTTGGATCCAACTAACACCAACTACAGGATAATCTGCATAACCAGGATGACGTAAATAGTTTTCTGTCATCATTTCGTTATATCCTAAACGATTTCTCCACACTAATGTATCCGGAAGTGCTCCTTTATAAATTAATGCATAATTCGGATCATCTGGTGGGTAAACATTTTTTAAGTAATCTAAATAAAACAAATAGTTTACGTTGGTAACTTCTGTTTCATCCATATAGAATGACTGTATATGCTGTTGCGTTGGAGTATTGTTCCAATCGTGCATAGGATCATCTTGTACTTTTCCCATTGTAAAGGTTCCGCCTTCAACGAAAGCTGTTCCTGGAGGAGTTTCTTGCTCTTTAAATTGTGTGTTGTACTGAAAACCACCTTTTTTATCGTTGATTTTCCAGCCTGTGGCACTATCTACATTGCCAGAATTAGAAGAACGATTACAACTTACAATTGAAGCGCAAAGCGTTACTGCTATTA
>Ga0193951_1000771_pt1 | contig 14264 bp, 13 predicted proteins | sample BB_2_MG_FD_140370 | JGI IMG/M metagenome (GOLD analysis project Ga0193951, IMG submission 140370) | Microbial mat bacterial communities from the Broadkill River, Lewes, Delaware, United States - BB_2_MG | ecosystem: Environmental > Aquatic > Freshwater > River > Microbial mats | place: USA... | reverse complement strand
TATAAATAATTAAGAATACAACAGAAGCTGCAACACCATGCATATGTCTAAACAACCAACCAAATGCAACTTCTTGCATAATTGTGTAGTTAACAGAATCAAATGCTAAGTTAATATCTGGTTTGTAGTACATCATTAAGAAAATACCAGAAATTATTAAGATACCAAAAGTAGTAGCTAATAAAACACCCATTGCCCATAAAAAGTTAATATCTTTTGGAATCCAATATTCAGTCATCATAACTTTATTGAACGTCGTAAGATTTAATCTTTGGTCTAACCACTCACCAACTGAGTTTGCTTTTTCAAATTTTGCCATGTTAACCCTTTCCTACGCTAGTGTTGCTACATAAGCAAAAATTTTCTTAAATTCAGGACCTTCTTCACCTAAAACAACTGTTGATCCATCAACTTTAAATGGAGGCACATCAAGAGGTCTTGGTGGTGGTCCAAATGTTTGCTTAGCACTAGAGTTATATTCTCCACCATGACATGCACATTTCCAAGTATCTTTTTTCCATGCAGGAATACATCCTAAGTGAGTACATAACCCAATTGCAATAATAAATCTATCATCACCTACAATTAAATCTCTTTCAGATTTTTCCATTTCAGCAGTTTTCTTAAGTACGAATACTGGCTTCCCTCTCCATACGAAAGTTTCTGGTTCCCCAGCTTTTAATGGAGCAAGATCAACAGTTGTAAATCCACCAGCAAGTACGCTTGGAAGTGGATCCCAAGCTTGCTTCATACCAACAAGCGACGCGGCACCACCCACTGCAGCTACTGCAGCAAATGAATAACCAAGAAAATCTCGTCTATTAGTTCCTTTAGACATATTTGGCTTCCTTTTTTTTTGAATTAGAATTCAGACATTATATTATTTTCTTACTTAAATAGAATTGACTTAAATCATTAGATTGGCTTATTATAATGGATGTTGGGAAGTAACTACACAAAAATTACTAAGTTTATATAGGGAGAGCTATTAGAGAATCTTATGATTCTCTAATGAATTTTACAATTTCACTTTCAATATTTTCTTTATTAATTATTGAAGAATGATTGATTTTAGAATTAAATAATTCTTTAATGCTTTGAGGTAAAACTGCATTGTATTTTGAAGATATTTCTTCTAAAGCTTCTTTATCTGTGTATTTAGTGTTATTTTCATTTAATGCATTTAGTACAGTTGGAGAGAATTTTGTCCACTCAGCAGTTGAATAAATAACTGTCTTAAGATTTTTTTCTTTTAAATTCTCATACGCTTTTATACAAGTTGCAGTATGTGGATCCATTAGGTAATTAGCATCTAAAAACTCTTTAACAACTTTTGCACCATAAGTATCATCTGAATTTATTGCTGAAAAATAGTTTTGTAACTTTTTTGTTTCTTTTTCACTCATTTGGAAGATATTTTTATCATTTAAGTCTTGCATCATCTCTTTTGTTCTTTTTGCACCATAAAGCGAATAAATAACTCTTTCTATATTTGATGATTTTAAAATATCCATTGCCGGTGATTTTGTAAGTTTTAACTCTTTTCCTCTAATATCATAAACACCTGTATTTATCCATTGTGTTAAAATATTGTTTTCATTTGATGCAACTAATAATTTTTCAATTGGAACACCCATTTGAAGTGCGTAAAATCCACCTAAAACATTACCAAAGTTTCCAGAAGGAACAACTAAATAGATTTTGTCACCATAAGTAATCTCTTCTTGTTTAAGAAGTTGGATATATGACCAGAAGTGATATATGATCTGAAATATAATTCTTCCGAAGTTTACTGAGTTTGCAGCACTTAATTTAATATTGTCTTTTTTTAATTCTTCTTTAAATGATTCAGAAGCTAATAATTGTTTAAGTGCACTTTGTGCATCATCAAAATTACCATGAATTCCTAATACTTTAAGATTACTTCCATCTTCACAAACCATTTGAAGTCTTTGAACATCACTTGTTCCTCCATCTGGGTATAAACAAGCAACTTGAATATTTTCTTTATTTTTAAAAGTATTAAGTGCAGCAGGTCCTGTATCACCTGATGTTGCAGCTAAGATTAAATATTTTTCATCTCTTTTTTTTGCAATTGAAGATAGAATTGAACCAAAAGGTTGAAGTGCCATATCTTTAAAAGCACGAGTTGGCCCGTGATATTGTTCATGAACAAATAAATCATCTTTAACTTTTACTACTGGACAAGGATTTGAAGCATCATCAAAGTTATCATATAAATCTAAAGCTTTTTGAATTTCTGATTCTTCAATATCAATTTCAAATGCTTTTAAAATATCATATGCAAGTTCTTTATATGATGAATTTAAATGGTTTTGTAAAAAGTTATCTTCTAATACAGGTAACTCTTTTGGTACATAAAGCCCTCCAAATGAAGCACTTGGATTTAAAATAGCTTCACTAAATGGTACTTCAATTGATTTGATACCATCATTTCCTCTAGTTTCTATAAAATTCATTTTATTCCTTAAAATTGTCCCAATTATTTAGGGACTTTTAATTTCTTTTAATGCTAAAAGCAAATTTAATTAAAAGAGTAAATTAGTTACTCTTAATCGTTTAGCAATTTTTCCATATCAATCCCATTGTTAGGATTATCTCTTCTTAAGAATTGTGTTCCAACTCCATCACTTGTAAATAACTCAAGTAAAATAGAATGTTCAACTCTTCCATCAATTATGTGAGCTTTATTTACTCCATTGTAAATTGCATCAATACAAGAATCAACTTTAGGAATCATTCCTCCCGCAATTGTTCCATCTTTTTTATATGCTTCAACATCATCTTTATCTAATGAAGTAATTAGATTTTTATCTTTATCTAATACACCAATTGTATCTGTTAAGAATAGAACTTTTTGAGCACCAACGGCAACAGCTATTTCACAAGCAGCTACATCTGCATTTATATTAAATCCTGGATGATTAGGTTCCGCACTATCTGCAATAGGAGCAATAACTGGAATAAATCCTTCTTTAATAAGATTTATAATCATCTCACCATTTACTTTTGTGATTTCCCCTGTATATCCAAATTTACCATTTTCTTTTGGAATGGCATTTATAATTGCAGAATCTTTTCCTGAAATACCAATAGCTTTTGCTCCGTGATGATTTAATAATGATGCTATATTTTTATTGATTTCACCACTTAAAACCATTTCAACAACTCTCATACTATCTTCACAAGTAACCCTATGTCCATCAACAAAATGTGATGGAATTTCCAGCTTATTTAATAATTCAGTAATTCTTGAACCACCACCATGAACAATAACAGGTTTAATTCCTAAAAGAGAAAGAAATACTATATCTTGTGCAAACTTTTCTTTTAAATCTGGACTAGTTTGAGCTGAACCACCATATTTAATAACAATAATTTTTCCAAAAAACTTTTTAATATAAGGTATCGCATCAAGTAGAGTTTGTACTTTTTGATGTTTTTTTTGCATTTATATAATCCTAAATGATTTTTAAAGCAAGATTATATCTAAAAGAATCTTATTAGTAAAAATGCTTTAGTAAGGAAGAATATAGTTACTTATAATTGTTACTTTAGTATCATTACATATGAAAAAATATTTAGCCCTAAAAGCCAGTGCAGGAAGTGGTAAAACATTTGCACTTACCGTTCGATATATTACATTGTTGCTTCTTGATGCAAAACCAAATGAGATATTAACACTTACCTTTACTAATAAAGCTGCAAATGAAATGAGTGAAAGAATTTATAAAACTCTTTTAACGTTAGGTGATGATGAAGCTTATTTAAATGCGATCATTGAACAATCAGGCTTTACAAAAGAGCAAATATTAGGAAAGAAAAACCTACTTGTAAAATCTTTTTCAAGTGCTAGTTTATCTATTTTTACAATTGATAAATTTATCAATAAAATATTAAGAGAATTTTGCGGTTATGTTGGAGTCTCTGATGACTTTGAAATAAAAGTAGATGATATAGAGTCTTTAAGTATGAAATTTTTACAGTCACTTGACTCTAAACAGTTTGAAACATTAATTGATTTTTCATTATATGAAAAAAAGAAGTTTAACTCTATCTTTGAATTATTTAAAAATTTACTTGAGAAAAATGAAACAATTGATATTGTAAATATTGATACTTCTTTAATAAATTTACAAAAAGAGCAAGCTTTAAAAGAGGCTTTTAAAATAAAAGAGGGAATATTAAATTGTTCTGTTGCAAGTGCAAGTGCAAAAAAAGCTGTAAATTTTGAAAATTTTGATGATTTATTTAAATCTACTTGGTTAGAAAAAGATTGTCTAGCTGATTATTCATATTTTAAAAAATGTGCAAATGAAACTTTAGAGAACTATTTTAATAAATTAAAAGATGAAATTTCTATTTATTATAAATTAAGAGCCGGGTACAGTCTTAGTAAACTATTTGAACTTTATACAATGTTTAAAGATTTTAAACTTCAATATAATAAAAATAAAAATTACTTAGAATTTAATGATATTTCAAATTTAGTATATGAGTTATTATCTTCTAAAATTGATAAAGAGTTTTTATATTTTAGATTAGATTCTTCCTTTTCACATATATTAATGGATGAATTTCAAGATACATCTCTTTTACAGTATAAAATATTAGAACCATTAATTAAAGAGATACTCTCAGGAGATGAGACAAAATTCAAAACATTTTTCTATGTGGGAGATACTAAACAATCTATTTATAGATTTAGAGGTGGTAAAAGAGAACTTTTTGATTATGTTGCAAATACTAATGAACTACTTGAAGTTGAAGTTTTAAACACAAACTATCGTTCTTGTGAAAATATAATATCTTATGTAAATAGTAGATTTTTAAATCTGCCTTCTTATGAATATTTTGAACAAGAATCAATTGCAAAAGGTGGTTATGTTGAAGTATATGAGGATTCTGCTTTAGATGAAGATGACAAGTATACTAATATAGCTTCAAAAATTGCATCATTAATAAAAGAGGGTGTAAATTCTAATGATATTGCAATCTTAACCTATACAAATGATGATGTTTTAAATTTGTATTATTATTTAAAACAAAAATTCCCAAGTTTAAAAATATCTACAGAAATGACATCAAAGCTTATAAATCAGCAAAATGTAAAGGCTGTTATAAATGCAATTAAATACCTATACTTTAAAGAAGAAATTTATAAAGAGAATTTAAATGCTCTTGTTGGAAAACCAATATTAAATAAGATTGATTTAAATATAAGTTTAGAGTTAAAATCAGTACAGCAAATTATTAAAGAAGTAGCTACAACTTTACAAATTATTGATGAAAATATAGTTAAGTTTATAGAAGTGTCACAAGCTTATAACAACATAGTTGATTTTGTTTATGAAGTTGATAAATTAGATGCTATTATGGAAAATAGTGAGTCTGTGGGATTACAGATTTTAACAATTTTTAAATCAAAAGGTTTAGAATTTCATACGGTTTTATTACTTGATAGAATTAAAAGAAAGAATTCTGATAAATCATCACTTTTATTTGATTATGATAGTGTAGAATTAAGAAATATTTTCTATAAAATAAAAGGGTATGAAAACTATAACAAAGAGTATTCAAATGCAATGGCTAAAGAAAAAGCTCTTAGTTTAGAAGATGAAATAAATATTTTATATGTTGCATTAACAAGAGCTAAAAACAATATGATTATATTTAAAAAAATTAAATCATCAGTATTTGATATATTAAATATGAGTGTTGTTAAAATTGGAAATATTATTGAAAGTACAAATGCTTCAAAAAATTATGAAAAAGTAGAAAAAATAGTTTACACACCTATGGATTTAGGTTCACAAGAAAAACAGATAAGTAGTGAAAAAGAGTTAGAAGATAATCATCTTCATGCTAAATACTTTGGGATTGCTACTCACTATTGTTTAGAGATGATGAATAGTTTTAATGAATTAACTTTGAAAAACTGTATAGATTTAGCAATTACTAGATATTCAAATTATCTTGATAAAAGTGATTTTATTGATATTGAAAATAGAATATCAAAACTAATTAAAAATGAGAAATTTTTATCAATAGTAGAAAATGCAACATTTATTAGTGAGCAATCATTAATATATAAAGAAGAAATAAAAATACTAGATCTTCTTTTATATAAAAATGATAGCTATTATATAGTTGATTATAAAACTACAAAAGAAAAACAAATTGAACATGTAAATCAAGTAAATTATTATAAAAAAGCCATAAGAGATATTTTTAATACATCAAATGTTTTTTCATATCTAGTATATTTACAAGAAAATGAATTATCTATTGATGAGGTTTAAATAAAATACCTAATAGAAGCAAAACCGTAGGCTTTTGCTTTTTGAATTTGTGTTAATTGCTCATTTGTTAATATTCCACCTAAAGCAATAATATTCATATCATCATATAAATGAATAGCTTGTTTTAAAGAATTTATTCCTTTTGGTTCACCTTTATTTGGTGTGTGAAAAATTGGTGAATAAGTAACTGCATTAGCATAAGAATTTTGTGCTTTTTCTATTTCATTAAAATTGTGACAAGATATAATTACATATAAATCTAAATTTTTTGCTTCTTTAATTTTATCAAATTGTGTTGATGTTAGATGAACCCCTGTTGCACCAAGTTTTTTGGCAAGTAGATAATCACCATTTAGAAGAATTTTTTTAATATTGAATTCATTACACACTTCTATAAAAATTTTTGCTAGTTCTTCAAAATTTGAAGACTCTTTATCTCTGAAACATGCAATATCGACTTTTTTATTTGTAAGAACTTTTTTTAAATTTTTTTTAAATAACTCTTCATTATTTGAGTAGTATTTAGGATCAGTTATTAGATAACTTTTCAAATGGGTGTCCATTTATATTTTATTCCTTTATAATAAATTATTAAAGATTATATAATAATTAGACATAAAAAAAGGGACAAGTTTTAAAACTTATCCCTTTTTTATATTAAGAAACTAAAACTAGTTAGTGATCTTCATGTTCCATCATAACTGAACCTGCGATATATACATACGTTAATATACTAAAGATAAACGCTTGTAAGAATCCAAATGCTGTTAATAAGAAGAATCCAGGAAGAGGTAATAACCAAGGTACTAACATTAAAAGTACCATTAAAAACATATCATCCCCTCTAATTGAACCAAAAAGTCTGAATGATAATGAAATAATTCTTGAAATATGAGAAATTATTTCGATTGGAAACATTAATGGAGCTAATATAGGCATTGGTCCCATAAAATGTTTAAAATAGTTAATAAAACCATTTTTCTTAATACCAACGTAGTTGTAATATACAAATACTATTAGTGCTAAAGATAAAGTAAAGTTGATATTACTTGTTGGAGCTTCGAAACCAGGAATAACTCCAATCATGTTACTAACAAAAATTACGATAGCTAAAGAAGCGATTAAAGGCATATAAACTCTTGCATTTTGCTCACCCATAGTATCCGTACCCATTTTAATGATACCACCAATAAATGTTTCCATCACATTTTGAGCTCCAGTTGGAACTAATTGCATTTTTCTAGTTGCAGCTCTTGCAATTAAAAATATAATTCCAATTACTAAAACATAGTGTGATAAGATTATCCATTCTTGTCCGTGTCCACCGATTGCACCTAAGAACGTAAATAGTCTTCCTTCCATTTTCTTCCTTTTTTTTTGTTTCTCAATACTAAATTATGCATGCATTATAATATTTGTTTTCTAAAATCTTTCTAAAGATATAAAATTAAATTAAATTTGTTTGAATCTGTAACCGTTTTGTTTCAAATTTTCTCTTATCAATTTTTGATGTTCTTCACCTTTTGTTTCTAAGGCAATTGTAACATGAGCTTCACCAAATTCTAATTTTACAGAATTTCTATCGTAATCAATTTGAACAATATTTGTAGAGCATTGAGTAAATACATCTGTTAAATGCATAAGTGCTCCTGGTTTATCCATAAGAGTTACAATTAAGTTCATTTTTCTAAATGACTTAACTAAACCTTTATCAATAATTAATGATAACATCGTAACATCAATATTCCCACCACTAACAATCGCACAAATCTTTTCATTTTCTATTTGAACTTTATTATGCATAATAGCAGCAGTTGCAACTGCTCCTGCTCCTTCAACAATAAGCTTGTGTTTTTCTAGTAAAAATAAAATTGCATTTGCAGTTTCATTATCAGTTACTTCAACTATTTCATCAACATACTCTAAAATGATATCAAGAAGTTTAGGTGTAACATCTCTCACTGCAATCCCATCTGCGATTGTTTTAACAGAATCAGAATCAATAGGCATTCTAGCTTCAAAAGATTCTTTCATCCCTCTTGCACCTGTTGCTACAACTCCTGTTATTTTAATATTTGGATTTATTGTTTTTGCAGCTATTGCAATTCCAGAGATTAAACCACCTCCACCAATTGGTACAACTATATGTTCTATATCTTCAATTTTTTCTAAAATCTCTAAAGCTATTGTTCCTTGACCTGCAATAACAGCATCATCAGCGAATGGATGAATAAACTCTTTGTCATTATCAAGGGCAAATTTAGTTGCACTTGCGTATGCTTCATCAAAGTTTTCGCCAGTTAGTACTACATTTGCTCCATAAGATTTAACACCACTTATTTTTGTAAGAGGTGTAGCTTCTGGCATAAAAATTGTAGCCTCACATCCAAAGTGTTGTGCTGCATATGCTAAACCTTGCGCATGGTTCCCTGCACTTGCTGCAACTACACCATTATTTCTTCTTTTTTCATCCATTATTGCTAATTTATTAAAAGCACCTCTAATCTTAAAACTTCCAGTTAATTGTAAGTTATCTTCTTTTAAATATATTTGTGCATTTAATTCTTTACTTAAAATTGGGGCTTTTACAAGTGGAGTTGTTAAAACAGTATTTGCTAATCTCTTTTTTGCTTCTTTTATATCATTTAGTGTAATCATAATTTCTTTTCTCTATTTTTTTAAGATGTTATCTAAAAAGAGTTTTAAGAATATTAAAACTCTTTTTAATAAAGGAATAAAATTTATCCCTTTATATCATTTTTTACAATTTGTACAGCCTGTACCATATTTTTTAAACTTTCTTTTACTTCAGGCCATTTTCTAGTTTTTAATCCACAATCTGGATTTATCCATAATTGCTCTTTTGGTAAAACCTCTAATAAGGCTTTTATTTGATTAACCATTTCTTCAACACTTGGAACTCTTGGACTATGTATATCATAAATTCCAGGACCAACTTCCTGTTTGTAGGCTTTTTCTTTAAATATTTTAAGAAGTCTATTTCCACTTCTTGCTGTTTCTATTGAAATTACATCTGCATTCATATCCTCAATAGTCTCAATAATATCATTAAATTCACTATAACACATATGTGTATGTATTTGCGTATCAATTTTTGATAGACTTACGCTTAATTTAAAGTTCTCTACCGCCCATTTTTCATACTCTTTAATATTTTTAGCTCGTAATGGATAACCTTCTTTAAATGCCGCTTCATCAACTTGAATCATTTTTATACCTGCATTTTGTAAATCATCTACCTCTTTTGAAATAGCAAGAGCAATTTGTTTTGCCACTTCGCTTCTTGGCATATCATCTCTTACAAAAGACCAGTTTAAAATAGTTACAGGACCTGTTAGCATTCCTTTTACTACTTTAGATGTTTTGCTTTGTGCATATTCAAGCCATTTTACTGTCATTGGTTTTTCTCTATTTACATCACCAAAAATCAATGGAGGTTTTACACATCTACTACCATAAGATTGTACCCATGCATTTGAAGTGAAAGCAAAACCATCTAACATCTCCCCAAAATACTCAACCATATCATTTCTTTCAGGTTCTCCATGAACTAAAATATCAAGTCCAATTTCTTCTTGAAATAAAATACAATCATCAATATATCTTTTTATCTCATTTTCATATTTTTCTTTTGAAATTAAATCCTGTTTATACTGTTTCCTATTTTCTCTAATTTCTGGTGTCTGTGGAAATGAACCAATTGTTGTAGTTGTTAAATAATCATATTTAAAAAATTCTTTTTGTTTTTTTATTCTGTCTTCGAATTTATCTTTTCTTTCTAGGATTCTTAAACTGTTTATTTCCTCTTGAATTTTTAAATTATGGATTTTATCAGAAACTTTTCTTTGATTATTATCTTCAATATTTTTTTTAACTTCAGAAACTTCATCTAATGAAAGCTGGATGTTAAAAAATAGTTTTTTTAATAGATTTAGTTCTCTTAATTTCTCATAAGCAAATGATAACCATGATTTGATTTCATAATCCAAAGTATCTTCATATTTTAATGTAAAAGGGACATGAAGAAGTGAGCAAGAAGTTGAAATAATTAATCTATCTTTTTCAACAAAAGTTGAGATTTTTGTTAATAATTCTAGTTTTTCTTTAAAATCATTTTTCCAAACGTTTCTTCCATCGATAATTCCTGCAATTAAAATTTTGTTTGAGTTTTTTATATAGTCTAGAGATTCTAAGTTTTCACTTCCATGGATAAAATCTAAACTAAGAGCCCATATTGGTGTATTTACTAAAATTTTTGTTGCTTCTTTTGAATGTTCAAAGTATGTAGAAACTACTAATTTGATATTTGAAGAGACTTTAGATAACTCATCATATGTAGGTTTTAAAAGTGATAATACTTTTATATCTAAATCTTTTACAAAAAGTGGTTCATCAAATTGAACTACAATTTCATCATCTAATAAAGATATCTCTTTTAGCAACTCCGTATAAACATTTACTACATTTTTAATATGTAAATATAAATCACTATTATCAATACTTTTAGACAACCCTAAATATGTTATTGGACCAATTAAGTTTATTTTTGTTTTTATTCCTAATTCTTTGGCTTCTTTATACTCTTCTATTACTTTTTTACTATTAAGTTTAAATATAGTTTCTTTTGAAATTTCAGGAACGATATAATGATAGTTTGTATTAAACCATTTTGTCATTTCCATTGCTGTAGAATCTTTATCTCCTCTTGCCATTGCAAAATATTGTTTTTCATCTTTTAAATGTTGGAATCTTTTTGGAATAGCCCCAAGTAATATAGTAGTGTCAAGCATATTATCATATAGTGAAAAATCATTTGATGATATAAAATCAATTTTTGATTCTTTTTGATAGTTCCAATGTCTTTTTTTTAGTTGACTTGCAATATATTCAACCTCACTAAAATCAATTTGATTTGCCCAGTATTTTTCTAAAACTTTTTTAAGCTCTCTTTTTTCTCCAATTCTTGGAAATCCTATTACATAACTTTTATTCATAATTTAACCTTTTAATATTTGTTTTTTTGTTTGATATAAGTAGAAAGTTAAAATTTTGGTGGATGAACGCCAGTTCTTCTAAATGCAAAAAATTTACAATAGTATGGACATCGAGGAATAAATTTAAATAAGCTTACTGCAAGTGCAGTTCTTCTTTTAAAGACACAGTCACAATGGCATGGTTTACTAGTTTGTATATAACAATTTAAAATATCTTCTAATAAGTTAGGTGGGGATTCTTCTTCCTCATCTTTTTGTGAAGATATTGATAATTTAGTATTTAAATGATTTTTACATGAAGTTGTAATACTATGCAGTTTTGTTGCAGCAGAATATGCTTGTATTGAACAAAGTGTAAAATATTTTTTCCCAAAACCATTTAGTAATTTCAAATAAAACCTTTTCATAAATTAACCGAAGTGTAAATAATAAATGCTTAATTATAAATAAAATTAATTATGGTATGATTCCAATAAAAAAGGAGAACATACTTTTGTATTAAAGTATGTAAGTTAGATTTTGAAATTTACTTTTGTGACACTTTTCCCAAATTTAGTTGAACCATATTTTCAAGATTCTATTTTAAAAAGAGCAATTGATGCTAACTTTATAAATTATGAGTTTTATAATCCAAGAGATTTTACAACTAACAAACATAATAAAGTTGATAAACAAATGGTTGGAGGAGGAGCAGGAATGCTTATGACTTGTCAGCCACTTTTTGATTGTCTTGATGAAATAAAGAGAAAAAATGAAGATGCTTATATTATATTTCCTTTAGCTGCTGCTAAACCTTTTAGACAAAATGATGCTAAAAGATTAGCAAAGAAAAAAAATATAGTATTTGTTAGTGGTAGATATGAAGGAATTGATGAAAGAGTTATAGAAAAATATGCAAATGAAGTATTTTCTGTAGGAGAATTTATCCTAACAGGAGGAGAATTACCATCTCTTGTAATGTCTGATGCTATTTCTAGAAATGTATCAGGTGTTCTTGGAAATGCCGATTCTTTGGAGGTTGAAAGCTATGAGAATAATCTTTTAGAAGCACCTTCTTTTACAAAACCTGAAAATTTCCAAAATTTAAGTGTGGTTAAAGAATTTTTAAAGGGAAATCATAGTAGAATTTCCGACTTAAAATTCCAGATGTCAATTTGTAAAACAAAATATTATAGACCTAATAAGGAAAAACGATGAAAAATAGATATATTGCTAGTTTTGAAGCTGCGCAAATAGAGTCAAAAGAAATCCCTCAATTCAGAGCTGGAGATACTTTAAGACTTGGTGTTGAGATTAAAGAAGGTGAGAAAAAAAGAATTCAGATCTTCGAAGGTATTGTAATTGCTAGAAGTGGTAACGGTGTAGATTCAACTTTTACAGTTAGAAAAATTGGTGCTAACTCTGTTGGTGTTGAAAGAATTTTCCCATTATATTCTGAATCTTTAAAATCTTTTGAAGTATTAAGAAGAGGTAGAGTAAGAAGAGCTAAACTTCACTTCTTAAGAGGATTAAAAGGTAAAGCTGCAAGAATTAAAGAACTTAAAAAGTAATCAAACTCTAGGCTTTTGCCTTGGGTTTAAATTATGTCTAAGATTTTAATTCATACAACTTCACAAAGTGAAGCCGACCCTATTATTAGCTTTTTCGATTTAAAAGAATTAGCTAACCCTCAAAAAAATAAGATATATTCTAATGATGAAATCTTGCTTATAATATCTGGAGTAAGCAAAGAAGAGATTGTTAAATCATTAGATTATATTTTTAAAAACTTTCAAATTTCTAAAGCATTTGATTTAAGTATTGCATCTTGTAGTGATGGCTCAATTGCACTTGGAACACTATTTTGTACTAATAGATTTATTCGTGGACTTAACTTTGCAAATATTACAACTGTTGAGAAACCATTAGAAACTGATGAAAATTTAGAAACATTGTTAGTAGATAAACAAGCCCTGTTTTTTAAAGATACTTGTAAAGAAAATATAAAAGATTTTTATATATTAAAAATAGTATCTGACTATTTTGACGAAAATGAACCCACAAATGAAAAAATATTCGAGCTTATAAATAATTCCATAGTTAAATGGAAAAACTTAATTCAAAGGTAATAAATGTTAGCTGATATTGTAAATTTTATAGTTGATACAGTTGGAAGTTTAGGATATCCAGGCATTTTTATAATGATGTTTTTAGAAAGCTCATTTTTCCCTTTTCCTTCTGAAGTTGTAATGGTTCCTGCTGGATATTTAGCTTATAAAGGTGAAATGAATATTTATCTTGCAATTTTATTTGGTATCTTAGGATCACTTAGTGGGGCACTATTTAATTACTATTTAGCTGTTAAATTTGGAAGAAAATTCTTAGTTAAGTATGGTAAATATTTTTTTATAAAAGAAGATACTATTATTAAAATGGAAGAATTTTTTAAAAATCATGGACATATATCTACTTTTTCAGGTAGGTTAATACCTGCTGTAAGACAATATATATCTTTCCCTGCTGGGCTTGCTAGAATGAATCTTTTAGTATTTTCTATTTACACAAGTTTAGGTGCAGCTATTTGGGTAATTATTCTAACTTTACTTGGATATTATCTTGGTGACAACGAAGCATTAATAAAAGAGTACCTAAGATATATAATAGTTGTTATACTTATTTTACTTGCAGTTTTAGCTTTTTGGTATTATAAAAAAATCAAAAAATCAAAAAAATTATAGAGATTAAATATATTAAAAATTCCTAAAAAGTTAAATTTTAATTAAACTTTATATACTACAATTAACCAAAAAATTAAGGTTAAATTATAAGTACTCAAAAATTAGCATATAAATATGCATTAATCGCAATATTCTTTTGGTCAACAGTAGCAACTGCATTTAAAATATCTTTAAAGTATTTAACTCCTATGGAGTTAGTTTTGTATGCT
>Ga0193951_1000769_pt1 | contig 14325 bp, 8 predicted proteins | sample BB_2_MG_FD_140370 | JGI IMG/M metagenome (GOLD analysis project Ga0193951, IMG submission 140370) | Microbial mat bacterial communities from the Broadkill River, Lewes, Delaware, United States - BB_2_MG | ecosystem: Environmental > Aquatic > Freshwater > River > Microbial mats | place: USA... | reverse complement strand
GCATCATTTAAGTAACCCAAAGAAGTATAAAAAGTCGCTTTTTCGCCACCACCTGAAATACTAACGGTATGCTGTTGTTGGATTCCTGTTTTAAACAATTCTTTGAACCAATTTGTATTTGTGGTTTCGTAGTTCCTTAGAAACGAGTTGATTTGGTCGTTGTTATTAACCCAGTTTAACTGATTGTCAGCAATCAAACCAAACATTTTTCCATAAGGACCATGGTTAATTGCGCCTTGTGTATTGGCTACATTGATCCAACCTTTTTCATACAGTTCACGGTTGATCGACATTTGATCCACCGAATTAAGAATATTGTAATCCTCATACCTAGGAATTGGTCGAACCGTTAGATTGGTTGAATAATTAACATTTAAAGCACCTTTTTTACCGGCCTTTGTGGTAATTACTACAACACCATTCATTGCTCGTGCACCATATATTGCTGTAGCGCTACCATCAGATAGAATTTGTACATCAGCTACATCGTCCATATTTAGACCAGCTACACCTGAGCTAATAAGTGTGTTTAAATCTCCTGAAACGAGATCATCCATCGATACTTCCTTAGCGTCTTCTAGAACAATGCCATCAACAACCCAAAGTGGTTTCTGCACACCATAAATAGAAGATGAGCCCCTTACTCTAATTTTAGGAGCTGTACCAAAGGTGCTCGAAACATTTTGCACGCTTACACCTGCTACTCGGCCTTCAAGCGATTTTGTAATATCTGCTTCGCCACCAAGTTTAATGTCGTCCATTTTTACGCGAGTAGCAGCTCCGGTAAATAGTTTGCGATCTACCTTTTGGTAACCAGTCACAACTACTTCATCCAAATCTGATGATTCGGATAATAATTTGATATTGATATCTGTTTTACCAATGATGTTAATTTCTTGCGTGACCATACCAATGAAGGAAACAACTAGGGTAGTACTTCCTTCTGGTATGGCTAGGCTAAATTCACCATTCATGCCTGTTGCTGTACCTATTTGCGTACCTTTAATCATAACGGTAACACCAGGTAGTGGCAGCCCTGTATCGTCAAGCACTATACCTTTGATTTGTTGTGCTTGTTGCATTCCATTTTTGTTGGTATAATCAGGTTTAACGATGATGTAATCATCTTTAAGTTCATAGGTTAATGCTTTACCATCAAGTATCATGTTAAACAGGTCACTAATTTCAAACGTGCGGCCTGCCAGTTCAATTTCATCTGACTTATCAAGCCTATTGTTGTTGTATATTACGGTAAGACCCGTCTGTGATTTTATTTCGCTAAATAACTCTTCCATGGTTACTTTAGCTTTGCGTATGGTAACTTGTTGTTGCGAGTTAGCTATTGCTGACGAGGTAATTGCCAGAAAGAGACCAACCAGCAGTACCATACGGAAGGGGATATACCTTTCCCATTGGCCATTCAGATGTTGAATGAACCTGCATAAAAACAGTTTCTTCATAGTTTTGGTAATTAGTTTAAATGTAGATTAATATAGTTCTGTAACTTTTATATTTGTTTTGGTCATTTTAAATTTGACATTACTCGTTTTTTCAATCACGTTAAGAAAGTACTCTATGTCGTAATCTTTTTTGGTCATTCCGGTAAAGCGTTGATTAAGAAGTTGTGAATCTTCAAACTCAAATTCCACATCGTACCATTTACTAAGCCGGTACGATATTTCCTTTAGTGGCATATCTTTAAATACGAACACGCCATTGCGCCATGATGTATAAAGATCTACATCTACTTTTGATATACTGACTTTAGGTTGACCTTTTATTTGTTTCAGCTGCTCTCCTGGTTGGAGCTGGTGTACTTGCTCATTAATATTTACACTAACCTTACCTTCTGCAAGAGTAATACGAGTAGCGGGCTCATCATTATAGGCGCACACATTAAACTGTGTGCCGGTTACACACACTGTCTCATAAGGCGTTTTAACATAAAAGGGATGATCCACATCTGATTTTACTTTGAAATAGGCTTCACCTTCTAGTTGGACAAGTCTTTTATCATTGCTAAAAGAAGTAGGGAAGGTAAGTTTTGAACCTGCGTTGATCCACACCTGTGTTCCGTCAGCCAATTCCACATAGTAATCACGCCCTCTAGGTATACTGATGGTACTCCATTCTACCTTTTTAGTTTTTGTCTGTGATTGATCATTAGATGATTGCATGAGTTTGAGCATCTCATTTGTACCTTCAAGAGTCAGTCCTTGGCCATCTATTTTGATGTCTTCGCCAGATAGATTGTATGCTTTGTCTCCTGTTGTTAGAACGATGTTATTAAGGTTGCTTTGCTCTATGGTTGATATGGTATGATGTGTCAGCTGCTGATTTGGCGCCTGCTCTTCATGGGTGAGGTGCCATCCGGTAACCAAAATAATAGGGATAGAAATAGCTGCTGCTACTTGACCAATAATTCTTAAGAATGGGATTTGCTTCGAAGGTTTATTTTGGATCTTCGCGTGAATGTCTAGAAACGTTAAGTGACTTGTGTCGTATTCAGGCGCTACTTTATTCCACTGTTGATTAAAAAAGTGGTCTATCTCAGAGTTTTCCATGAAGGTATTCATGAAAGCTTCTGACTCCTCAAGCTCTTGTTGCGTTAAACGTCTATCACCTGATATTTTATCTATCAGTGTTTTGATATGTTTATTTTTGTCCATCTGTAAGTAATACGTTTAAGTAAGAATCTTCCGTGACTCCAAAAGAGAAAAAAAATCACAGAAATCAGTAAGGGGCAGTTTTATAGTTGCTTACAGGCCTAAGAAAAACATAAAAAATGGAATGGTGAGCTTAGGTATACTGTTAATGTGTAAGCGGAGGTGCTTAAGGGCATGCCTTATTTGTGTATCCACTGTATTTTCGCTAATGTTGAGTTCTTCGGCAATTTGACGATAACTTTTACCTTCAAAACGGCTCAATTTAAAGATGCGTTTTCTTTTGTCGGGTAACTGGTCTACCAGCGTATGAATTAGCTTTAGTGTTTCACTATAGAAAACATTTTGCTCTATGTTATTTGTCTCGATGTTTTCGTTTTTAATAGCTGATTCAATGTATTTTTTTTGGTTAAGCTTTTTGCGCAGGAAATCATACACAATGTTTTTGGCAACTGTGTATACATATGTACTTATTGGTCTATTGGTATCAATCTTAGCCCGATTAATCCATATTTTCACAAACACTTCTTGGGTGAGTTCCTCGGCATCAGAGTGACTGACAAGGATGTTCTTTATAAATAAGTGGATTCTAGTTTTATAAATATTGAAAAGCTGCTCAAATGCCACCATGTCTCCTTTTTGCAGGGCTGTAACATAGTCCTTCTCAGTTTCGAGTGTAGATAAACAGGCTTTCTTCCCATCCAAAACAGACGGCATTAGAACATTAATATCCTTAATTGGAGAAAGCGTGTCGTCAGTCATAATTTTGAGCAGAGGTTTGTAGTTTTACTATTACAACTAGTGAGGCTGCAATTGTTGGCTGTAAAAATTGTTAATTATTAACAAATAAACAAGGCAAATGTAAAGTTTCGTTAATCATTGCTTTCAAATTATAGGTGCTGTTATTTTAATTCTTTTGATTTGATATGTGTATGGCGTTGTTAATAATGTAATTACGCATACTTGCAAGTCTGATGGATGGAAATAAAAAAGCGACCCTCCAAATAAGAAGGTCGCTTGTGAATATAAAAAGGTATAACGTTATTAAGCTACAGCTTTTTCTTTAACAAAACGGTTACGAACTCTAACCGCTAGATTATACATTACTGGTGCCATTATAAGCGTTAGCACCGTTGATGTTGATAGTCCAAATATTACCGTCCAAGCCATAGGTGCCCAGAAATCGGCATTGTCACCACCAAAATAAATCTTTGGATCGAGCTCTGTAAAAAGGCTAAAGAAGTCGAAGTTAAGACCAACGGCCATAGGAATTAGACCAAGTATGGTGGTTACTGCTGTTAACAATACCGGACGTAAGCGTGTTTTTCCGGCACGAACAATACTATCTACTTCTTCCTCACGTGATAAGCGTCCTTTAGCACTTATTCCTTTTTTATCTTTCATCTGATTTCGAACTAAGTCGATGTAATCGATAAGTACAATACCGTTGTTAACAACAATACCTGCTAGGGAGACGATACCTACACCTGTCATTAGGATAATAAAGTCCATCTGGAAAGTACCTAAGCCCATAAAAACGCCAATTGTACTGAGGCCTACTGTTCCGATAATAATGAGAGGTTTAGCGCCAGAGTTAAATTGGGTAATAAGGATCATAGCGATGAGTGCTAAGGCAAACAATAGGGCACCAACTAAAAAGTCTGATGTCTCCTGCTGACTTTCTTGCTCTCCTGTCATTTTCCACGTATAGTTGGCTGGCATCTGATAGTCGCTTAAGAGTTCTTTAATGCGAGCATTTATTTCATTGGCATTAAAACCCTCTACAACATTAGAACCTAGTGTAATAACCCGCGTATTATCAACTCGAATGATTTTCTCATATGTTGATGCATACTCATAACTAGCTACTGCTGAGATGGGGATGAGGTGAATAGTACCGTTTTTATCCACTTTCATCTTTTGGTTCATCAGAGTAGAGATGTCGTACCTATACTTGTCTTTCAAACGTAGCATGATATCGTATTCATCCTCACCATCTTTATACTTGCTTATTTCTTTTCCGTATAAAGAAGTACGCAATGCCATGGCCACTGCTTGTGTTGATAAGCCCATGCGTCTTACTTTATCACGGTCGATAAACAACTGCATCTCCGGCTTATTGGTGTTGAGGTCCATCTCTAGATTCTCGATACCCATGATATGATCCTCTTTAATAACTCGCTTAATGTCCTCGGTTAAGGCAATTAAGTTTTCGTAGTCGTCACCACCTATCTCAATGTTAATAGGTTTACCTACTGGAGGACCATTTTCCTCTTTCTCTATAAATATTTTAGCGCCCACAAAGCCATCAAAAGCTTCTGATAGTTTTGACATGATTTCGCGAGTGCTATGGCCTTGCCTAAACTGGTAGTCCAAGAATGTGATGGTTGTAAGTGATTTATTGGCAGATCTTCCTGAGTCGAATAATCCACCTTTACCATTACCCACATTAACACCTACAGACTTCACAATTTCCATGTATGGTTTCAAGGTGCTGTATAGTATTTCTTCCGCATTAATGGTCACCTGATCAGTCACTTCAATATCTGTTCCTAATGGAAGTTCCATTGTGACATATATGGTACGTGGTTCATTTTCAGGAAAGAAGAATACTTGTGGTTTCATGGCCCCAAAGAACATGATTGAAAACACAAATAGACCAATTGATCCAAATAACAAGCCTTTACTGGTTTTTCGCCCTAATGATCGGCGTAAGGTTTTTTCATAAACCCCTTCGAGATAGGGGAGAAAAGTAAATTGGAACCAAATAGCAGATGGTTTTAAGGCAAACTTATTAAGGGTGGTTATAATTAATGGTAAAACCAAAAGGTTGCCCCAAAGTATGCTGCCACCTAGATATGCTGCCAGACCCATTGCTGCAATTACACCCGTTGTAATAAAATATTTACGGAAGCTTTTCTTCTCTCTCACATCCTCAAGTTTCATAAATTTGGATGCGTAAACTGGGTTAAGCACCAACGCAACAAAGAGGGATGAAGCCAATACAATAATTAGGGTAATAGGCAGGTAACTCATAAACTTACCTACAATGCCAGGCCAGAATACCAATGGAAAGAAGGCGGCTAGTGTAGTTGCTGTAGAGGATATAATAGGAATGGCAATTTCACTCGTTCCATTCTTCACTGCTTTTTCAGGTTTAACCCCGTGCTCCATCATCCGATAGACGTTTTCTATCACAACAATGGCATTATCCACCAGCATACCTAACGCCAACACCAAACTAAACAGTACCATGGTGTTAATGGTATAGCCAATTTGTTTTAGTACCATCATGGAAATGATCATGGATACCGGAATGGCCAAACCTGAGAATATCGCATTACGTAAACCTAAGAACAGGTATAGAATAATAATCACGAATAACATACCTAGCAGAATACTGTTTTCAAGGTTGCTAATTTGGTCGCGTACGAAAACAGATTGATCGTCGGTTATGGTTATTGTTAGATCCTTAGGAAGCGTTTCGCTTTCTTGCTTTTTCTTAATGATGTCCAGAATTTTGTCTGTGGCATCCAGTAAGTTTTCTCCACTTTTCTTAACAATAGAGAGGGTAACCACTGACTTGTGGTCAAGACGCGAAATGGTACTTTGTTCTTCGAAACCATCAATTACCTCAGCCACATCCTTAATGTATACAGCACGACCATTGACTTCTTTTACAATGGTGTTTCGTATTTGATCCATGTTATTGTAATCGGCCTGAATACGAATGGAACGACGTGTACCATCTACTTTAACCTCACCAGCACCTACGGTGAAATTCTCCATCTGCACAGCTAATTCAAGATCGAAGAAGGTTAGGTCATAAGCCGCCAAGCGGTGAGGATCAACATGAATTTTTATCTCACGTTCGTCAACTCCACGAATATCTGCTTCACGTACTTCACGCAAAGTTTCAAATTCATCTTGTAAGCCTTCAGCAAATTTTTTGAGTTCATAAATACTGTAATCACCCGAAAGGTTGATGTTAAGAACTGGAAATTCAGAAAAATCAATGTCATCCACGATAGGGTCATCCATTAAATCATCTGGTAACTCACTAATGGCCTTATCTACTTTATCTTTTACATCGAGCTTGGCCTGCTCAACAGAAACATCGGCTTCAAACTCCACAATAATCATACTCATGTCCTGAAAAGAGTTTGAAGACATGCGTTTAACGCCATTTAAGTCTTTTAACTCTTTCTCAATTGGGCGAGTAATCAGATTCTCAATATCGAGCGGACTATTCCCGGGGTGGGGTGTAGCCACCGAGATGTATGGAATGACAATCTCAGGAAACTGTTCCCGTTGCATGGACTGATAACCCATCCATCCTGCTACCAATAAAAAGAGGGTGAGGATGTAAATGGTGTTTTTATTATCAAGTGCCATGAAAGTTGGTTTAAACTTTCTTGATGACACTTTTTCTTTTTGTTTTATATTTTCGTCTTGCATTTAAATACAGATTTAGGCTATGGTTTTATAAAGAAATGGCTGAGCCATCAACAACCTGTGCATATCCTTTTGTAATCACTTTATCGCCTACATTAATACCTTCAGTTACTAAAGTGTTGTTATTGTCCTTAATGCCTGAAGTTATGTAGCGTTTCTTAGCTCTTAACTGCCCTTCTACTTCTTCGGCAACAAAAATAAACTCACCACTAAAGTCCTTTTTCACTAGGATGGAAGGCACAATAATGGCATTTTCAGCGGCAAATGTTCTTAATTTAAGAATGGCCAACATGTTGGGTTTAATGTCATTTTGCTTATTATTTAAATCAATGCGTAAGCGAAATGTACGGCTACCTGGGTCTATAACTGATGAAGCACGGAAAATTTTAGCATCAATATTTTTGTTGATAACCGGAAATTCGACTTTAACATTATCTCCAGCTTTTACTTGCTGCAGGTAGATTTCAGATACATCAGCATTGATATAGACCTGATCGATGTTAACCAAACGAGCAAAAGGTAGTTGTGGTCCTGCCATTTCTCCTTGTCGCTGAATAATTTCGTCAACAACTCCATTTATTGGGGCGCGTACAATTGCCAAATCCAGTTGAGCTTCTAAAGCTTCTTTTTGTTGTTGTAAGGCTTCTTTAGAAGATTTAGCTTGAAGGTATTCCATCTCTGAACCAATATTCTGATCCCATAGATCCTTTTGACGTTCAAATGTTGTGGTAGCCAGGTCAAGGTTAATTTCAATTTGTGCCAATGAGCGTTGAGTCAATTCTGTATTTAAACGCGCCAGAACAGTACCCTTACGAACACGATCGCCTTCCTTAACATTAATTGAAATAATTTTACCAGCTGATTCAGGGCTGATAATAATGTTTTTATCAGCTTCTACCTGACCAGTTACATCAATAAAATGTTCATAAAGCTCTGTTTTAATTGTCGATGCAATTACCTTTACTACACCTTCTTTACGGCCAACGGCCAATTCTTTTTCTAATTTGGCAATTGATTTTTTCAAAGCGCTCAATTCCGTTTTGTACTGCTTTAGTTCTTCCTGTTTCGCAGCATTTTCATCTTCCACACTGGCTGAGCAAGCTACCATTAATGCGATAAGTGGAAATATAAATAGTTTTTTCATCGTGTGCTTTTTAATATATGGGTCTGTTGTGATTATAATTGATTAACTGCTTTTAAGTATTTGATATGGGTATCCAGTAGGTTAAGTGTTGATTGTATGTGACTTAATTGAGACTGAATGTATTGCCCTTCGTTCTGTGATAATTCGGTGCTAGAGGCTAAACCCGCAACAAATTTCACACGTGTACGGTCATAAATTCTAAATGCGATGGCTTCGCCTTCTTGATCATTCAGGTAAGTCGCTTTAGCATTTTTAAGGTTAGACTCCGCAACCATCAATTGTTGCTTTAAACCTTCTTCCATTTGACGCATTTCATTCTGTAGCTTTAGGTAGTTGATTTTTTCCTGTTTTACCTTAGCATGGCGCATGCCCGATGTGAAAATAGGCATGTTAAAAGAGAGGCCCAACATTTGCGAATTAGTGTTGTCTAAAGATTTTAATTCGTCACCAAATTCAATATAGCTAATATTATAAAATGCATTTAACTTGGGAAAGTACTGTGCCCTCTCATTTTTGATCATGGTTTTTTGTACTTCTTCCTGTGTTTGAAGAATAGAATAATCAATATGCGACTTCACATCAAACTCATTCGGATCTGCCTTGTAGGCCTCCACAGGTGTTAATAAAAAGTCGATGTTATCCGTCATTTTAATGGCCTGATCAATGCTTATTCCCATTGAATATTTCAATACTGCCTCGGCAATGGTTAATTGTCGCTCTGCATCGAGTAACATGTTGCGTGAGTTGTTAACCATCAATTTCAATTGATCTACATCTGTCATTTCTCTAAAACCATTATTATAGTAGGCTTCAGTTTCCTTAAGTGTAACTTTATTTACTTCCAAGTTTTTTTGGAAGGTCTCTAAGTTTTTACGTGCGACTAATGCGACGTAATAGGCTTCGGCAACCGATTGACGAACATCAATTTGTGTTTTAACCTTATTCTTTGCACTTATTTCAACATAAATTTTACTGGCTTTAACACCCAGTAAATAAGAGCCATCAAATAAAAGCTGATTAACCTTACCAGTAGCATTCCAGTTATATTTACGGCCCATCTTAGCTGTAATAGTAAAGGGTTCCATTCCACTACCCTCTTCTGGTTTCATATCAATTACACTTTCTTGTAGACTGATATTATTAGTAAGTTGTCCTTCTGCACTGATTTGAGGTAGACCAATCGCTATGTACTCCCAAACCTTTTTTTCTGCTGCTTCAATATCATAGCTTGCACTCTTACTCTGGAAAGCATTTTCAGTTGCAAAATCCATTGCTTGTTGCAATGAAAAGGCCATTGAATCGCTTTCTGTCTGTGCCTTTAACGGAGCATAGCTTAAGCTTAGTAAAGCTAATGCCGCCAATAGCGTCTTTTTCATAGTTGTGTTTTATTTATTGTTCCTCGTTTTTTTCACAAAATATACGGTCGACTTGTTCAAGGCCGTATTCTGTACATATGCCTCTAAAGTGGTATTTGAAGACTTCACCAAAAAGCTCCATGCTTCTTAACTCATCTGGCGTAAAAAGACCATTATTATCATCAAATGTAAAGATGTGATGGGCCAAAAGCAATTTGGCAATAATAGCTTCCTTAACATCCTCCTTATACAACCCCTCTTTTTTGCCTTGTACAATATTTGATGTGTAGGCATCCAGAATAAAAACCTTTGACTTTTCCTTGAACTCGTTCAAAAGTGCCGGATAATATTTTTTAAGATCAAACATGATGGTGGGTTGGTATTGACCTATATGAGGTTCCATCATTTTTTTAAATTCAAAAAATTGTTCTATGGCACTGTAATCTGGATTTTTGAATATGGCTATGATTTCCATGTCCTTATCAGCTGCATAGTTCAGAGCTGATTCAACTAAATCGTTTTTGTCATTAACATATTGGTAGAGTGTTTTTTTCGACATGCCAAACTCGCGAGCGATATCATCCATGCTGATGCTTTTGATACCATATTGGCAAAAAAGCTTCAAAGCACTTTCAGTTATTTCCAGACGTTTTGATTCCATGATGCAAATGTAGAAACTTTTTCCTCTCAGGAAACTTAAACAGTGTTAAAAGTTTCCAGAGTTTTTAGAATTGATTTTTTAAGGTATGATTTGGGTATTTTTGTCAAGTAAATGTTGTCAATCATCCATTTGACTTTTGTACATAGACTAAAAGTGTTTATTTCGCGTTGAATTGTTATATGTTTTGAATTATGAAAAGCCAACTTTATATCTTATTGATTCTTATTGTTTCATTTTCTTCTATCGAGATTGCTGCCCAGAGTAATAAAAAGTTTAAAGGAAAGAAAAGAACATCAAAACGGGAGATAAGGAAGCGGCAGCAGGAAGGTATAAAGCGAGATGATACGAATGCTTTTAACGCTAAACAAGCGATGGGCTCGCGACAGAACGATAGCCGCGATGACTTATTATGGCATGGCGAAACAGCCAACACTATATACCGTGGTGCGGCCAACATTAGTTTAGTTAGCCCATCTCGATATGGGCTGAAATCTGATCTTGAACTTTCATCGGCTATACCGCTCAATTATTGGCTGCCCAACGTAAGTATTAAGAAACGCTGGTATAATGAAAAATGGTACATCGCCAGTAAACATGGATTGTATAGTGCTACACCAGGTTTGAAATGGGCCAATAAGCAAGGGTATACATCGCTTGTAGATCACGCTGAGCAAATACCTCTTATACTGTCGATGAAGAATGAAATTTTACTGAGTCGTTTGTTAATTAACAATGACCGTTGTGGTCGAGATAAACCATACATTATTTTAACAGGTGGTATTGGAGTCGATTTTGGGGTACCGTTTGGTGATTCCGACTTGGAGGAGATGAAAGGTCATTTCTTAGCTAATCGCAGTCCTGCACTTATCGGATCTGGTTATACCGCCTATGCTAAAGTACGTGCCGATTGGCAGATGACCAATATTGTGATGTTAGGAGGAGGTTTTAAGTATTTTAATGGTGATTTCTCAGCAAAAAATGCCTTGGAGCATAACCTTGAACTACAAACAATGGTATTTCCAAGGGCTTCTTTCTCCGTTGGCTACTTATTGTCTATTGCAAACTATACCGATACAAATCGTTTAGGAATACTACCATTTTTTGACCTCACCTTTTATCTAGGTAAACGTCAAGCCCGCCAGAAAGGCCTTTGGGGCGGAAAAATGTATTGATCTATTTGGTAGAAGGTGGTCTTTTGTTCAAATCATGTAGTGTAGTTGTCAATGCTACGCAAATGGCGATTCCATACACCACCACACGTCCTTAAAATGTCTACTTTTGATTGAAACGCTCGTTAAGTTCGATGCGTCAGGTAAGTTGTTGTTTTAATTATATAGGTGGCTTACCTATTTAATTTTATCTTTATGCGGACAATTACATTAATGCGCTTTTGTACTTGTCAACAAACCAAAAAACAACAATGTGTTTAATTAAGCTTTAATGCATGTGCTTATGCTTTAGAGTCTAAACTCTTAAAAAATGAAAAAAGAAGTAGCGATTGGTATTGATATTGGTGGAACCAATACAGTTATCGGAATTGTTGATCGCGCCGGAAACCTTCTGGCAGAGGCATCAACACCAACATTAACAAATACAGCTATTAAGAATTACCTTGACGTACTTACGGCAAAGATTAACGAAACCGTATTTGAACTTAACGAAGAAGTTGAAGTTATGGGAATTGGTGTTGGTGCGCCAAGCAGTAACTACTACACCGGCGAAATTGTAGGTGCTTCTAATTTAGGATGGGGCGACGTGGTGCCATTTGTTGAGTTACTGAAGGGGTATTACGATTACCCGGCCATTGCACTTACCAATGATGCTAACTCAGCTGCTGTTGGTGAAATGATGTATGGCGGTGCTAAAGGTATGCGCAACTTCATTATGCTCACTTTAGGAACTGGTGTAGGTAGTGGTATTGTTGTAAATGGTGAATTGGTGCTTGGACATGATGGGTTCGCTGGTGAGTTAGGACATGTTATTGCTGAGCCAGGTGGTCGTGAATGTGGTTGTGGTCGTAAAGGATGCTTAGAAACCTATGCTTCAGCAACAGGTATTTGTCGTACGGTATCAGAGTTAAATGCCAATACTAAAATCCCTAGTGAATTACGTACTGTGCCATCTGGTCAGTTTACATCAAAAATGGTGTATGATGCCGCTGTGAAAGGTGACGAACTCGCGCTTGAAGCATTTGAAATTACTGGTAAGATGCTTGGTCGTTCTATTGCAGACTTTGTGGCTTTCTCAAGTCCAGAAGCAGTGTTCTTATTTGGTGGTTTGGCCCAGGCTGGCGATTATATTTTTAAGCCAACCAAAAAGCATATGGAAGAAAACATGTGTTTTCTGTACAGTGATAAGGTGCAATTGCTTCCATCACAGTTAGATGGTGCCAAAATTGCAGTGTTGGGCGCAAGTGCTGTAGTATGGAAAGAACTTGAGCTTATTGAGCAGTAGTATATTGATATTGAGAATTTTTGAATAGAACTACCTCAACTTGGTTTCATAGTCACTGTTGATAGAGCCAAGTTGAGTGCTTTTCTGATTCATAAGCTTGATTTTTCGCTAAGATTGCTTGAACTTCAACTTCAGTTTGGTTAAAAAACGTAATGTAATTAAATAGACTAAACATGAAGGCAAGAATTTTATTTCTTTTAATGGCTATGTTTTCTATTCTTTCGTGCCAGCAGGCCAAGAATGAACATCGCTTGGTGACTTATGTCGATCCATTTATTGGAACCGGAGGACATGGTCATGTATTTCCTGGGGCTACAACACCTTTTGGAATGGTACAACTAAGTCCGGTAAATGGTGTTAGTGGTTGGGATTGGGTTTCAGGTTATCACACTTCATCAACGGAGCTAGTAGGCTTTGCACACATGTGTTTAAGCGGCACAGGTATTGGCGATTTAGCTGATTTAATAGTACTTCCTACTACCAAAACGGTTGTTTCAGATACCACAGCTGGTGGTAAAAATTTCCTACAAAACTACAAAGCAAGTTACACGCATGACAACGAAATAGCAGAACCTGGATATTATAGAGTGGATCTGCTTGAAAAAGGTGTTAAAGTGGAGTTAACTGCTTCGCCACGTGTAGGTATGCATAAGTATACTTTTGAGGCGGATGGTTCAGCATCTGTTATTGTAGATTTGGGGCATGCCATTAACTGGGATAGCCCGATTGAGACATCCATCAATCAAGTGTCGCCAACGCGTTTTAGTGGTTATCGCAAATCAGCTGGATGGGCCAAAGAGCAATGGTTGTATTTTGTAATTGAGACCGATCAGCCTGTTAATGGTTTTCAATTGGTTGAGGGCGGTGAGTTGAAAGAGGCCACATCAGCTAAAGGTAAAGATACGCGTGCCGTTTTATTGTTTGATGTAAAGGCAGATACACCATTACACATTAAAGTGGGCTTATCATCAGCAAGTCATGCTGGCGCACTTAAGAGCATTGAAAACGAAATGCCGGAATGGAATTTTGATATCGAACGTCAGGAAGCGTCTAACTTATGGGAGAGTGAACTGCAAAAAATAAAGGTCAAAACACCTGAAGAAGATGTAAAAACTATCTTTTACACCGCGCTTTACCATAGCATGATTGCACCTTATGTACATTCCGATTTAAATCAGGAATACAAAGGCTTAGATAATAAAGTGCATACAGCTGATGGTTTTAACCGCTATACTGTATTTTCATTATGGGATACTTTTCGAGCGAGTCATCCGCTTTTTACCATTATTCAAGAGGACAAGGTGCATGACTTTATCCATTCTTTTATGGCCATTTATCGCGAAGGTGGATTATTGCCTGTATGGGAACTGGTAGGCAACGAAACCAATTGTATGATTGGTTACCATGCTATTCCTGTTATTGCCGATGCGTGGCAAAAGGGTTTGATAAAAGATATTGATGGTGACGAGCTTTTGCAAGCTATGGTAAAAAGTGCCAATACCGATTTAGGAGGTTTAAAACATTACCGTGAGTATGGCTATATACCAGCTGATCTGGAAAATGAATCGGTATCAAAAGCATTAGAGTATGCTT
>Ga0193951_1000768_pt1 | contig 14325 bp, 14 predicted proteins | sample BB_2_MG_FD_140370 | JGI IMG/M metagenome (GOLD analysis project Ga0193951, IMG submission 140370) | Microbial mat bacterial communities from the Broadkill River, Lewes, Delaware, United States - BB_2_MG | ecosystem: Environmental > Aquatic > Freshwater > River > Microbial mats | place: USA... | reverse complement strand
GAGTTCTTATATAAAAGAGATAAAATCATTGCATTTATACCAACAGATTTACCTGAACCAGTAGTTCCTGCTATAAGTAAATGTGGTAATTTTTTCAAATCTGTAATAAAAGGTTTTCCTACAATATCTTTACCTAATACCATAGTTAAAGGAGATTTAGAGTTTTGAAAAATTTCACTTTCTAAAAGTTCTCTAATAAAAATAGTTTGCATATCTTCATTTGGAACTTCAATACCTACAACATCTTTTCCAGGTATTGGAGCTTGTATTCTTATTGTTTGGGCTTTTAAAGCCATTGCTAAGTCATCTTGTAAATTTAAAATCTTAGATACTTTTACATTAGGAGCTGGTTTAAACTCAAAAGTAGTTACAACAGGACCTGTATAAGTTCTAACTACATCACCTTCAATTTTAAACATTAAAAGTTTTTCTAGTAAGTCTTCGATTTTTTGATCAATTACACCTTCAGATACTTTTGATTTTTTATCTTTAGGTGAAGCTTGAAAAAATTTAGTTGGTGGAAGTTCAAAGTTTTTTGGTTTTTCTGTTTTACCAAGTTCAATATCTTCTAATAATTTTTTATTTTCTTCTAACTCATCTACAATAATGCCATGAGAAGAATTTTCTTCAATTTCAATATCTTCAATAATTTCCTCAGGTTTTATAAAAGTATCTTCATCTTTTTTAACTTGTCTAGTAACTTTTTCTTCTTGATCTAATGAGATTATATTTAAGTCATCAACTTTAATATCTGTAATATCTTCCGCACCTTCTTCTATTACAATTTGAGAAAAGCCTTCTTCTTCTTTTATTGAAACTTTTTCAGGCTTAGCTAAGTCTTGTTTCTTTTCTCTTTTCTCTTTTTTTCTGCTAGTTATTCTTTTTGCATTAGTAGATGTATCTACTTTTTTGAAGTTTGGTGTAATTTTTTCTAAATTTATATTAAAAGTTGTATCTTCAAATAAAATCAAAAATGATATTACAAAACCAATAACTACAAATATCCAAAGTCCAGCAAGTCCTATAAATGGTAACATTGAGTCAAGAACAAAATTTCCTATTGCTCCACTAAGTTTCCCATCAACTAGTAAAGATTGAAAAGTTAGTAATGTAATCAATAACAATAAAATAGAAATTGTTTTTATACTAAAATCTTTCCAATCAAAATTGCTCTTGTAGTTAATAATATATAAAGGATATAAAAATAAAAATAGATATCCATATGATAAAAACCCAAAATTAGAGTGTGAGAAGTTAGCAAATAATGAACCAATTTGCCCTACACTACTTTTATCAGATATAAAAGTTGCATATTCTAAATATACAATTAAAAAAAGTACTATTAGTGAAATTATTTTTTTAAATATTTTGAAGCCTTTATTTTAAAAGTTTTGATATTCTACTTTGAAGTTTTAACCATTGTCTATGCTCAAAAAGAGGGAAACCTGCCCACTGTTTTTTAGGCTCAATTATAGACTTAGTTACTCCACCACGTGCAGCAATAGTAGTAAACGGTGCAATTTCTAAGTGTCCAGCTGTTGCACTTTGACCACCCATGATTACATATTCATTTAATTTAGTAGATCCTGAAAGTCCAACTTGTCCTGTTAGAATACAACCATCTTTTAAAATACAGTTATGTGCTATATGTACAAGATTATCAATTCTTACACCATTTCCAATAATTGTAGAATTAAAAGCTGCTCTATCAATACAAGAGTTTGCACCAATTTCTACATCATTACCAATAGTTACATTACCATTTTGATAGATTTTTATATATTTCCCCGCTTTATTAGCAAAACCAAAACCATCACTTCCAATAACAGTTCCTGCATGAATAATACAATCACTACCAATAGTGCAATCTCTATAAACTGATACGTTTGGATAAATTATTGTGTTATCCCCAATAGTTACATTATCTCCAATAAAGCTTCCTGACATAATAATACAGTTTTTACCAACTATTGAGTTCTTTCCTAAATATACGTTTGGTAAAATATTGCTATTTTCTCCAACAATACATTCTATTCCTGAAGATTCTATAATATTAGGAGCAAAAAATTTACTCAATAACGCAAGAGTTTGGTAAGGTTCTTCACAAATAATTGCAATACTATTTTCAGGAACTTTTGATTCAAACTCTTTTTTAACTAAAACTGCTGCTGCATTAGTTTCTGATAAATCATTTATATATTTTTTATTTTCTAAAAATGAAATTTGATTTTCATTTGCATCTAATAATGTATTTAGACCTGAAACTTTAATTTCAGAGTCTAAACTGATATCTATTTTTTCTAATAGTTCTGATAAAATCAAGGTAGTTCCTATCTTTCCATCGCAACAACACCACTTTTTACAACTTCTAATGGCTTATATTTCATCATAATATTTGTAAAGTTAGTAATTCTACTTGGTGCATCTGTTGCAGAGATTACAATTGCATCTTCTGTTACATTTTGAATATGTCCATTATAAGCTCTTGCAATAACTTCTATATCACTAATTGGTTGTTCAATTGGAATTTTAATTAATACAGTCTCTTTTTCAATAACATTTTGATGTTCATTTACTTTTAAAACTGGAATTAACTTATTAAGTTGTTTAACAATTTGATCAATAACTCTTTTGCTTCCTGTTGTAACAATAGTCATTCTAGAGTATTGAGTTCCAGACATTGGAGCAACAGTTAAAGAGTCAATATTATATCCTCTAGCAGAAAACAATCCAACAATTCTTGACAATACATTGTGTTCATTAACCACAATTACAGAGATAACCTGTCTTGTTGTTTCAGAATCATAATAGTGGTTAAAATTATTCATTGTTATCTCCTAATAATGTCATCTCATTTAAGGCATGTCCATTTGGTACCATTGGTAGTACGATTTCATCTCTAGCAATAATAACATCAATCATTGCTGGTTTTTTCTTCTCTATTGCATCATTTAATGCTTCATCAAACTCTTTTTTAGTTGAAACTCTATATCCAATTCCACCAAAAGACTCTGAAAGCTTAATAAAATCAGGTTGCATTGACAAATCAGTTTCTGATAATCTATTTTCATAAAACAGTGTTTGCCATTGTCTAACCATTCCTAAATAATTATTATTTAGTATAATATTAATAACGGGTAAGTTAGATTCAACACAAGTCATTAACTCCTGTATGTTCATTAAAATAGAACCATCACCTGTGAAGTTAATTGAAACTTTATCTGGGTTACCTCTTGCAACTCCCATAGCTCCTGGAAGTCCGAATCCCATAGTTCCTAAACCACCTGAAGTATTCCATTGTCTTGGAAATGAGAATGGGTAAAATTGTGCAGTCCACATTTGGTGTTGTCCAACATCAGTAGAAATAATTGCTTTTTCTCCTAATAATTCTCCAACTCTTTGTATAGCCCATTGAGGTTTAATAACTGCATCAGAGTCTTGATATCTTAAAGGCTCTTTTTCTCTATAATCTCTTAATAATGAAACCCAATTACTATAATCATTAAATTGCATATTTTTAGCAGATTCAATCATTCCAAGAACAGTAACTTTTAAGTCTCCAACAATTGGAAAATTTGTATCTACAAGTTTTGCAATAGATGTTGGGTCAATATCAACATGAATTACTTTTGCTTTTTTTGCAAATTCATCAAGTCTTCCTGTAACTCTATCATCAAATCTAGCACCTAATGAAATAATACAATCAGTATCATGGGCAGCCATATTTGCAGCAAACTCTCCATGCATACCTAGCATTCCAAAGAATAGTTCGTTGTCATCACCCATAACACCTCTTGCCATTAGTGTTTCAACAACAGGGATATTTGTCATTTTTGCTAATTCTCTAATCTCATATGCACAATTTGATAAAATTGCTCCACCACCTACATAAAGGACAGGTTTTTTAGATTTTGAAATTACATCCATAGCTTTTTTTAGCTGTCTTTTATTGTAGTTAACAGTTGGTTTATATGTTGGAATATCAACTTCTTTTGGATATTCAAAATTTGCAACTTCTGCTGTAATATCTTTTGGAATATCAACATGAACCGGACCCGGTCTTCCTGTTGCTGCTATATGAAACGCCTCTTTTATAATTCTTGGTAAATCTTTAATATCATTTACTAGATAGTTATGTTTTGTACATGGTCTACTGATACCAACTGCATCTATTTCTTGAAAACCATCTGTTCCGATTATTGAAGTAGGAACCTGCCCTGAAATAACAACCATCGGAACTGAATCCATGTATGCATCAGCTAATCCTGTTACTGCATTTGTAAATCCAGGACCACTTGTAACAATAGCAACACCTACTTTTCCAGTAGATTTTGCATAACCTTCTGCTGCATGTATAGCAGCTTGCTCGTGTCTAGTTAATATATGTTGAAAAAAACTCTGTTTATAAATTTCGTCGTAGACATTCATAATAGCGCCACCAGGGTATCCAAATACTACATCTACCCCTTCCTCTTTTAATGATTCTGTAACCATTTTTGCGCCAGTTATTCTCATTGTCTCTCCCTATATTTAAATAATCAGGATTATACAGAAGTAATAATTAATGGTAGTTTAATAAACTTTTATATGATTAAATTTAAGAATTAGTATATATTTATTATATTTTAGCTATAATGTATAAGTTTTAAACTACTTTAAGAGGTTTTTATGGATATTAATAGTGTAAATAATAATATTAGCTCGTTAAATAACTCAGCTGATTATCAATTAACTAAATCAAATGATTCATCAAAAATTGAAGAAAATAGTAGTGGATTTTTACACCTTACTATAAATCAATATAATCAAAAAAGAGATGAACTATCAGAATCTTTACAATCTTTTAATGAAGGTATTGCAGCAACAAAAATTGCTGAAAACGGCCTGAACAAACAAGAAGACTACTTAAAAAACATTCAATCAAAACTTGAAAGTCTAGATGAAAATATTCAAAATAAAAATGATATAAAAAATGATATGAATAAAGAGCTTTTAAAATTTAGAGAAGAAGCCTTTCAAACAAGATACAAAAAAGAGAATTTAATAGCTATTGATGATTTTGAGCAAAATCTATCAGTTACTATATCTACAAAAGAAGCTTACTTTTCAATTGATAAACCTAACACTCCACAAATAGCAAATAATTTAGCACAAGAGTTTAGTAGAAGTGATTTAAATAATGAAGATTCACTAAACTCTACTAAGGATCAAGTCTCTCTAGCAATTAAACAAGTACAAAACTTGAAAGAACAATTTAGTGGACTAGGAACTAGTATTGAAGGTAGTGCTAAAGAGTCTATTACTCAACAAGTTGAATTGTCTAAATTAAATATGAAAAATAAAGAGATCAACTTTGGTCAAGAAATGAATGATTTTTCTAAAACAAACGTTACTTCAAATATGGGATACTTAGTAGCTTCTCAAGCTAATATAATGCAAGAGCAAAGTGTAAGATTATTGTCTAAATAGACAAGAATTAATAGCTACACCTTCTCTTAATCCATCATCTAAAACAATAGACTCTTTTTTATCTAAAACTTCAAAAATAGATTTATAAATAAAAGTACCAACTTCAATAAATTCTACTCTACCTTTTCCAACTAGTTTAGTAATAGTTGATGTTGAAGAGTTTTTAAAAAGCTCTAAACATTCATCTAAATCTTTTATTTTTAATTTTGTACCATTTACAAGCTCTTTGTCATAATGAAAAAAGTCTTGACCAAGTTTAATAGCTGCTATGGTGGTGGGAGTTCCTGCTGTTGCTACAAAAGTATAATCTTTAGTATCTATATTATTTTCATCTAAAAAGTTTCTAATATCTTTTTTATGTGATTGCAACTCTTTATTTAAATCTTCATAGTTATCATACTTTTGAGTTAATGTAACTATTCCAAAATTAAAGCTGTTAGAAATAAACTCATCTTCATCATTTACAATAATTTCAGTAGAGCCTCCACCAATATCAAGTAAAATAAACTTATTTGAATCTATTTTTTCTCTTTTAAGTGCATATTTAACAGCAAGTAAAGTAAGTCTAGCTTCTTCTTTTCCATCGATAATTTTAAAGTTTGTTCCAACTTCATCTTTAAAGTACTTTAATACTTCTTGAGAATTATCAGCTAATCTCATAGCCGCAGTTGTAACACAAACAGCTTTTGAAGGATCATATTTTAACTTTTCAGAAGAGTTTTTTATAGCCGTAACAACTCTTTCTTGTGCCTCAATTGATATTTTCTTTGTTTTGTTAAGGCCATCAGCCATACCAACAACTTCATTATATTCGCCAAGTACTTGGTTATTTAAACAATCGTAAACTAAGACTCTAAAAGAATTAGAGCCTAAGTCAATAGCAGTGATTTGATTCATTTAAGGGTGTCTGATTTTAAGTTTTGAATTTAATAAAAATCCAATAATAACCATAGAGATTAAAACTATATTTTCATTTATATATCCTGTTAACCATACTAAGTAAACAAGCCAAAGAAGAATTGCACCTAGTGGTGTAGGAACTCCAATAAAGTACTTTGAAACTTCACCCTCTTGTGCATTTATATTAAATTGAATTAATCGTCTTAATCCTGAAATCACATAATAAATAAATGCAAATGCAACTAGTGGTGTAAAAAGCATTAATTCTTTACCATCAATCACGGCAAAAAATATAAACATTGTTGGAACGATAACAAAAGATAAAAAGTCAGCAAATGAGTCTAGCTGAATACCAAACTCCGTAGATAAATTATACTTTCTTGCAATTTTTCCATCAACAATGTCAAAAGCACCAGCAAGCCAAGCAAAAAGTGCTGCTGCAAAAAAACCACCATGGGTTAGATAATAAATTGCTAACATACCTGCAGCAATATTAAAAAAAGTAGCCAGATTTGCTAAGTTGAAGTGGCTATTTTTATTAAACAAAAATGTCAATTATTCTCCTTAATTATGAATAGTAAATTGATTTCTTCCATTCTCTTTTGATTGATATAAACACTCATCAGCAATTTTGTAAAGCTTATTACAAGATATGTATGAATTAGGTTTATACATTACGGCTCCTATTGATATAGTCACCACTTTTGCTATTTTACTATTTTTATGCTCAATATTTAATGATTGTATGTTGTTATTTACATCTTTTAGGCACTCTTTTAAAGTATTTTCATCAATATCAAATAAAATCACGCCAAACTCTTCCCCTCCAAGTCTAAATACATACTCATAATCTTTATTAAAATATGACTTCAATTCATTTGCAACGGCTTTTAATGTTTCATCACCCATATCATGACCATAAGTATCGTTGTATTGTTTGAAAAAATCTATATCAAGCATAACAAAAGAGGTATTCCAAGAGTTTTGATTAGAAATAAAAGGCATACTATCAAATATTTTATCAAAATATTTTCTATTGTAAAGATTTGTCATAGAGTCTGTTATTGATTCTATTGCATATTTTTTTGTTAAGATTTTTAGCTGGTTATCTTTTTTTATTATTGAATAAATAATAAATGAGATAAATAGAAAGGATACAGTAATTAAAGCTATCATATTATAAAATAGATACTCTTTCATTGATGAGTATTCCGATAAAAACTCTTTTCTTTTTTTGTAAGCTATCTTTTTTTCATACTCTTTTAAAAAATCAATTTTTTTTATGACTTTTTGATAAGTAACTATTTTTGATTTGTATACAAGTGAAGATTTTACTTCTTTATTAATTTTATTAACAACTTTTCTCTCTTCAATATCTTTATATGAGTTATTATAATGGTTCCAATCTCTTTTAATTATATTAAAAAATGGGTCTCTATTACATCTTTTATATGTTCTCATACATTTAATTAAGTCATTATAATTCTCTTCAATACTATGTAGTTTCAAAACAGGAATATAGTTTCCAAAATATATATAGTCAATTTGTTTTTTTAATTTGTCAATTTGAGAATTAAACATAAAACTTGAAGTGAATAATGAGGTTAAGATAATAAAACTTAATACTGCTAATTTAAAACTAACACTTTTATAAAACTCTTTTTTCATAAAAGGATTATAGCTTAAAAGTATTAAAAAGAATTATAAAACACCTTAATTCCCTCTTAATTAAACTTTAGATAGAATCGCGTTTTTAAAGAAGAAAGGGTTTTGATTTGTTGAATATAAAAGATACATTAGTTGGTAAATCAGTTAGAAATGATGTGCTTTCAGGGATTGTAGTTGCAGTTGCACTTGTTCCTGAAGCAGTTGCATTTTCAATTATCGCTGGAGTTTCACCTCTTGTTGGGCTTTATACTGCTTTTATTATTGGTTTAATTACTGCATTAATTGGTGGAAAAGCTGGTATGATTTCAGGTGCGACAGGAGCTATTGCAGTTGTTTTAGTAGGATTAGGAATAAAAGTTAAAGAATCTATTCCTGAAGATTTAATGACTAAACTAACTGAAAATGGAGAACTAGCAACTTATATTCTTCAATATATACTTTTAGCCACAATAATGGCTGGTGTCTTCCAAGTTTTAATTGGATTGTTTAAATTAGGAAAACTAATTAGACTTGTTCCTCAACCTGCAATGTATGGATTTGTAAATGGTCTTGCAATCGTAATTGCACTAGCACAGTTTCCACTTTTTGAAGGTGAAAGCTGGATTATGTATGCATTAGTAGCACTTACAATGATTATTGTAAAGTTTTTCCCAAAAGTTTCTAATGCTATTCCTTCAGGGCTAGTTGCCATTGTAGTAATATCTGCTGTTGTTATTGGAATGGATTTAGATACAAAAAGAGTTGGTGATTTAGCTGATATTTCAGGAAACTTACCATCTTTTGCACTTCCAACATTACATATTGATATGAATGCAGTTTTAATGGTACTTCCATATGCAGTACTTGTTGCACTAGTTGGACTTATTGAGTCATTATTAACTCTTTCAGTATTAGATGAAATGGGTGGACAAAGAGGTAGTGGAAATCAAGAGTGTATTGCACAAGGTGCAGGAAATATTACTTGTGGTTTCTTTGGTGGAATGGCTGGTTGTGCAATGATTGGACAATCTATAATTAACTTCTCAAATGGTGGATGGGGTAGACTTTCAGGTATTACAGCTGCAATTTTACTTATCTCTTTTGTTGTAGTTTTAAGTCCATATATAGCACTTATTCCTGTTGCTGTTTTAGTTGGAATTATGTTTATGGTTTCTATTGGAACTTTTGAATGGGAAAGTGGAAATAGAATTAGATTTATGCCAAACTCAGACAAGTTTGTTTTAGTAGCAGTAACAATTATCACAGTTTTTGCAGACTTAGCAATTGCTGTTATTACTGGTATTATTATCTCAGCTTTAGTTTTTGCATGGAAACATTCAAAAGTAAGATCAAGAACATACAGAGAAAACGAAGATACAAAAGTTTATGAATTTGATGGACCTTTATTTTTTGGTTCAACAACATCATTTTTTGAACTATTTGATACTAAACATGACCCAGAAAATATTATTTTAGACTTTAAAGATGCTAGAGTAATGGATATATCAGGGGTAGAAGCTATTGATACAATAACTAAAAAGTATGCTAAAAAAGGTAAAAATCTTAAAATCAGACACCTAAGCGAAGATTGTAGAAAAATACTTAAAGATGCTGGACCATTTTGTATTTATGAAGAAAAAGATCCAAAATACAAAGTAGCAATTGACTACTAAAAACTTTACTTTTTAAGAACAATTTGATAAAATAACCTAATAAAGGTTTAATATGGAATTAAGTTCTTACTCACAATCTGCTTCATCAATTTATCAAGAGCTAGCTCAAAAAAGAAATGAGCTAGCCAATATCGAAAAAAGAGATATTGAAAAAGCTCCTGCTGATAATTATGATAAAACAAATGCAACTAATGAAAAATACGATGAGCAAGATTATCAAAGAGTTTTAGATAAATTTAAAAACCTTGATTCTGAAATTAAAACACACGAACAATCTCATGCAGCAAGTGCTACAACAACTGCTCCAATTCAATATAATTATCAAGTTGGACCAGATGGTAAACTCTATGCTAACGGTGGTTCTGTAAGATTTGACACTTCTATTCCTAAAGACGAAGGAAGTGCAAATGCAAAGTTAGAAGAGCTTAAAGATGCTTCTACTACTGTTGATGCTTTAAGTAGTGCAGATGCTCAAATAGCAAGAACTGCAAACTTAAATAAAATGTTACTACAATCTCAAGGAGAGTCTTATGAGAATAGATAATAACTTAAACGGAATGCTAGCTGCGCAAATGCAAGTAAATGAAACAGCTCAAACTTTATCTACAATAGCACAAACAGTAGGTGATCCACAAAATATGGAAGTTACTGCTGATATAATTGATGCTATTGCTGGTCAAATACCACAAGTAATTGCATATGAAGCAAGTGCAAAGGGTATTGAAATGCAACAAGCAGTTGCGGATACACTTTTAAACTTAAAGGCCTAATATATGGATAAAATTAATGTTGTTTGTCCCCATTGTCAAAAAGTAAATAAGATACCAAAAAAAGAGTCTTATTCAAAAGCTAGTTGTGGCTCTTGTAAAAACTCTTTATTAGACACAAGCCCTATTGAATTAAATGATTCAAACTTTGACCATGTAATAGTTAACTCTGAAATTCCAGTTATTGTTGATTTTTGGGCACCATGGTGCGGTCCATGTAAAATGATGGCACCAATTTTTAATGAAGTAGCTCAAAAATATCCTTTAAAAGCCTTATTTGTTAAAGTAAATACAGAAGAGTACCAAAGTTTAGGTGCGAAATATGCTATTAGATCTATACCTACTTTGATTGTATATAAAAATGGTTCTGAAGTAAAAAGAGTAAGTGGAGCATTAGATCCTCTTAGATTATCTAACTTAGTTAGCGAAAATTTATAAAAACTATTTTTTAGTAGTTTTTATAAATTTATTTAATTCTTCTAGTTGGTTTTCATTAAAAATAGTAATACCGTTCTCACTTAATAGTCTAGCAGTAAGACCTTGACCTTTTACTAACTTATCAGTAAAAGTACCATCATAAATTTCTATATTTCCACAAGAAGGAGATTTAGATTTTAATAATCCAACAGTAATTTCTTCTTCTTTACAAAGGTCTAAAGCTTTTTTTGCACCAATTAAAAAACTTATTGTTACATCATCATCTTCTATTGTTTTAACAATAAATGGTTTTTCAGTACTTATTATTTCAGCCGAGTCTCTAGGAGTAGGTAAACCACCTTTTACTTCTGGACAAAAAGAATAGATTTCATTTGTACAAAGAATATCCATAAAAAGTTCTTTTAAAGAAAAAGGAAAACTTGGATTATAAGGTACTGAGGAGTTTCCTCCATCATATCTTACATCCTCACCTAAAAGACATGAAGAGACTAATATTTTCATACTTTAATCTCTATCCAATAATTCTTTATCAAAGAATGTTGATGTTTGTATATTTTTAAATGCTGATTTCATCGAAACAAACATTTGAGGGTTTTCCTCTTCCATTTTTTCTAAAAGCTCTTTAGTTTTTGCTCTAGCATGAGGCATCTTAATATCAAATCTCATTGCAGGACATGCTTCATCACCAATAACAGAAAGTTCATTTGTTTGAGCAAATGCTCTTAACTGTCTCTCTCTACAAAAGATTAGTGGTCTTATTACTTCAAGGCCATTTTCAGCTTTATATGCAGGTGGCATAGATCTTAATGCGCCATTATATAAAAAGTTCATAAAGAATGATTCCATAGCATCATCTAAATGATGTCCAAGAGCTACTTTATTGTATCCTTGTTCTTGTGCTGTTGAATAAAGATACCCTCTTCTCATTCTTGAGAAAAATGAACAAAATGAAGAGTTTTTTCTTATCTTCTCTTTTGATAGTTCAAAGATTTCTGTATCAACAATTTCATGCTCAATACCATGTTCTTTACAATGGTCAGCTAAAAACTGTACTTGCTCTCCCATACCATATGTAACTGTCACTGCTTTAAACTCAAAGTTAAAAGGAGTTACTCTTTTTAGATGATTAAGTGCGTGTATTAAAGTAGTAGAGTCTTTCCCACCTGAAAAACCAACTAGTACTTTATCTCCCTCTTTTATAAGTCCATACTGGGCATTTGTTCTTCCCACTAAACTTGAAATTTTTTTACTTAAATTTATCAAAATTTATATCCTAAAATATTTTTCGCGATTATAACAAAAAAAACTAAATTAACTGCTTTTTTAGATAATTTCACTATAATTTCTTTTTTAATTTTATAAGAAAGACTAACTTAATGACACAAGAAGAAATCAAAGAATTTAAAGACACAATTGCAAAAACTATAGTTCCTGTAATTCAAAATATGCCAGAGGATCAAATAAGAGATATTATTAATCTAGTAGAGAAAGAGCATGAAAACTTACCTGATGGTTTTGGTAATATGCTTTATGAACAAATTTTAATAATGAAATATAACGGAAGATATTAAAAAGAAGAGATAAACTCTTCTTTTTTATTTTTCTAGTTCTCTAGCTCCAATATTTCCATATCTATGGAACGAGTGAGAAATCGATTGTTCTATAAAGTAGTTTAGTAGCTCTAGTCTACCTTCCATCATAGGCTTAGCTCTAACTATAAATGTCACTGTCTTAGCAGCTTCTTTAAATACTTCATCAGAAACTTTTTTAATATCAGAATAAATTACTCTATCATAGTTTGAAATCTCTTTTTTAAACTTTTCTTCATCTTGAACTACTAAATTATCTCTTGATGTAAATAGTTTAGAATATGACTCTTCTAAGAATTTTTTAACTTTTTCATTTTTATCAATTGATACTTTGAAATGAACTTTTGCAACTCTTGCTGCTAGAATTCTTGAAATAACTTCAAATAAAGAGTCATCATCTGATACCCTAATTAATACATTTTCTAAAGCTTTATATCTAAAGTGATTATCTTCACCTCTTACTTTACAATAATCCTTCTCTTGTGAGAATTCATTTTCATAATTTTCATAATAAGATTGTAAAGCAATAGAAAGTTTTTCAAACTCATCTTTTTCTTCATTATTAGTTTTGCAAGACTCTAAGAATCTACTTAAATCAGTAGAATATTTTTTTGAAACTGCTGGAGTATTTACTTCTTTGAAATCTACAAATTGAGTAATATAATTAAAAATTCCAACTTTTCTACCTGCTCCTATTGCAGATTTTCCCATACCACCAAATGGTTGTCTTAAAACAATCGCACCTGTTGTACCTCTATTTATATAAAGGTTCCCAGCATTTAAGTTCTCTTTCCAATATTCAACTTCTCTTTCATCAAGAGATTCTATACCTGAAGTTAATCCATAGCCAGTATCATTTACAATTTTTACAGCATGTTCTAGGTTATTTGCTTTAATAACAGCTAACACCGGACCAAATAGTTCTGTTTTATGAATGAAGTTACCCTCATCTACTCCCCACTTAATAGCGGGTTTTAACATAAACTCATTATCTTCTGCATATGAAGGAGCTAATGCCCACTCTTCATTTCCTTCAAGTTCACTTATCGCTTGTTTTAAAGCTCCTCCAACAGGATTCGCTAATGTTCCAATTCTATTTTTAAAATCCCATACAGAACCAACACTCATAGAAGATGCAGTATCTATTAATGCTTTTTTGAACGCTTCATCATTATAAACTTCTTCTTCTAAAACTAATAAAGATGTTGCACTACACTTTTGTCCTGAGTTATTAAATGCACTTAAGCATACATTTTTTACAGCTTGTTCTCTATCTGCCATATTTGTAACAATCGTTGCATCTTTTCCACCTGTTTCAGCAGTTAAGAATAGATCTGGTCTTGTTTCTAGCATACTATAAGCAGTATCTTCACCACCTGTTAAAATTACAAAGTCTACATCTTTATTACCTATTAAATGTTCTCCTGCAAGTCTACCTGGACAAGGAACAAACTGTAAAACATTTTTAGAAATACCTGCATCCCAAAAACATTTACACATCTCATATGCAGTTAAAGCAGCAACTGATGCTGGTTTGATAATTACAGTGTTTCCAGCTGCAAGTGTAGAAGCTACACCACCTAAAGGAATAGCTACTGGGAAATTCCAAGGAGGAACAACAACACCAACACCTTTTCCTGTAAACTCTAAACTTTCATACTTATCCCAATATTGAGCACTATGTGCATAAAACTCAATAAAATCAACTGCTTCAGAAACTTCAACATCAGTTTCAGTAAATACTTTTCCTACTTCAGCAGCTGCAACTCCAATTAAGTCATCTCTTCTTTCTCTTACTTTAATTGCAGCTTCTTTTAGCATTGCGTGTCTTTGATTATGAGT
>Ga0193951_1000767_pt1 | contig 14327 bp, 13 predicted proteins | sample BB_2_MG_FD_140370 | JGI IMG/M metagenome (GOLD analysis project Ga0193951, IMG submission 140370) | Microbial mat bacterial communities from the Broadkill River, Lewes, Delaware, United States - BB_2_MG | ecosystem: Environmental > Aquatic > Freshwater > River > Microbial mats | place: USA... | reverse complement strand
TAAATTTTTACATGCTCACCAAGATCAGTATGAGCATAACCAAAACCGTCACTTCCTATAATAGCACCAGCCTGGATAAAACAGTCTTCCCCAATAATAGTATCATCGTAAATTACTACATTTGGATAAATTCTTGTATTTTTGCCGATTATAACATTTGCACCGATTATAGCTCCTGCCATAATATATACACCCTCTTCCACAACAGTTCCATTGCCAATAACTGCTTGCTTATCAATAACAGCTAGCTCATGTATACTCACTTCATTGGCATTTTTAAATGGTTTTTTTTCAAAATATTTACTTATTTTGGCCATATCTAAATATGGGTTTGTACTCACTATTGCACTACTCGTAGAGGGCAAAAATTCTAAATTCTCTTCTTTTAGGATAACTGCACCAGCTTTAGTCGTTTTCAAGTCATCAATAAGTTTTTCATCACTTAAAAAAGCTATTTGCGATTCAGTGGCATCTTTTAAAGTCCCAAATGAAGAGACTTTAAAATCTTTGCCACTATAATCTAAACTTATTTTCTGAAGTATTTCTACTATATTCATTAGACATCCAAAGCGACAGAACCACCGCGGACCATTTCAAGTGGATTGTACTTTTTTATTGCTTTTAAAAAATTATCAATTCTATTAGCATCATCTGCAACCATCACAACGATATAAGTTTCTCCGCTACTTGCAATTGTTCCATTGTATGCTTTTAACATTGCATCAAGTCCATTAAAATCCTCATTAAGTGGAATTTTAACTAGCGCCATCTCTTTTTCTACAAACTCACCAGATTCTATAACTTTGTAAGTTGGTATAAGTTTATGAAGTTGCTTAACAATTTGCTCTAAAACTCTTTGATTACCACTTGTAACAATTGTAAGTCTAGAAAAATTCGTATTTGGAACTGGTGCTACTGTTAAACTATCTATGTTATACCCACGGCCTGCAAACAATCCTGATATACGAGATAATACAGCTTCCTCATTTATTACAATAACAGAAAGTACCCTTCTTACATTTTCCATATTTATTTACCCCCTTTTTACTAAGCAAAGCTCAGTAAAAATTCCTCGTGTCTGAAGCACGAAATAAATTTCTGTATATTTCATAGCTACTCCTTATACTCTAACATCATATTGTAAAGTGTTCCACCAGCTGGTACCATTGGTAAAACATTTTCTAATCTATCTACTTCTACATTTATCAGTGCAACTTTATTACTTTTAATTGCATCCTGTAAAGCACTATCAAACTCATCTTTAGTTTTAACAACATAACCAACACCACCAAAACTTTCTACAAGTTTAACAAAATCTGGTTGTATATTTATATCTGTAGATGAATATCGTTTATCATAGAAAAATGTTTGCCATTGACGAACCATACCTAGATATTTATTGTTTAAAATTATGTTAATAACTGGTAAGTCATACTCTATAGCAGTCATTAGTTCTTGAATATTCATCAAAATTGAACCATCACCCGTAAAGTTAATTGATATTTTATCTGGATTTGCTTTTTTTACACCAATTGCAGCAGGTAGTCCAAATCCCATTGTACCAAGACCACCGCTTGTAATCCATTGACGAGGAAAACTAAATGGATAAAACTGTGCAGCCCACATTTGGTGTTGTCCAACATCAGTTGAAATAAGTGCTTTATCATCAAGGAGTTCACCAACTCTCTCTATAATCCATTGTGGTTTTAAAATTTCATTAGAATCTTGATATTTTAAAGGATGAATTTCATTGTATCTATTTAATAAATCTCTCCAACTCTTATACTTAGTAGAATCGATTTTTTCCTTCGCCAATGGAATCATACTATCAACAACATTTTTTAAATCCCCAACAATAGGATAATCAATCGCTACGATTTTACCAATACTACTTGGATCTATATCTACATGTATAATTTTTGCATGTTTTGCAAATTCACTTAGTTTTCCTGTAACTCTATCATCAAATCTTGGTCCAAATGCTATCATAAGGTCAGCTTCACTCATAGCCATATTTGCACTATAACAACCATGCATGCCTAGCATACCTAGCAAAAGTGGATTTTCATCACCCATAACTCCTCTTGCCATAAGTGTTTCTACAGCAGGAATTCCAGTTATTTTAGCAAACTCTTTTACTGATTCACTTGCATTTGAATTAATAGCACCACCGCCAATATATAAAACTGGTCTTTTTGCACTTGCTATTGCTTCTATTGCTTTTTTAATTTGGCGAACATTACCTTTATAAGTAGGCTTATACGTTTGCATTTTTATAGTATCTGGATACTCAAACTTTGCAACTTGTGCTGTCACATCTTTAGGTATATCTACATGAACAGGTCCTGGTCTACCACTTTTTGCAATATAAAATGCTTCTTTTAATATTCTTGGTAAATCTTTTGCATCTTTAACTAAATAATTATGTTTTACACAAGGCCTTGATATTCCCACAGCATCAATTTCTTGAAAAGCATCAGTTCCTATCATTGTAATTGGAACTTGACCACTTATTACAACCATTGGGATTGAGTCCATATATGCGGTTGCAAGTCCAGTTACAGCATTTGTAAATCCAGGTCCACTAGTAACAAATGCAACACCAACCTCACCACTACTTCTAGCATAACCATCTGCAGCATGTATAGCTGCTTGTTCATGTTTTACTAAAATATGTTGAAAATGATTTTGTTTATAAACTTCATCATAAACATTCATTATAGCACCACCAGGATAGCCAAAGACTACACTTACATTCTCCTTTGCTAGTGCTTCAACAACCATTTGAGAACCGTTTAATTCCATGACTACTCCTTTGCGATAAATTTACTTTTTAAAAAGTTGTCTATTGTATCTAAAAGAAGATAAATCTAGTATTATATTATCTGTTCCCAATCTTTAAAAATAGGCTGTTGTCCTTTGCTTCTTATTACACGAACAATTTCTTCAACACTTCTATCATCTGAAATATCAAACTGTGCAGTTGATTTGTCGATATCACTATATCCACCAACATCTGTTTTTGATCCTGCTGAAAATTTTGTAATCCCAATATCAATCAGATTATCTCTAAAGCTTGACTTTTCTCTGGTCGAAACATTTAATCCACACATAGGCATATAAAGTCTATACGCTAACATAAATTGTACAAAATCTCTATCTGTTAATATGTGCTTAGGAACAAAGTCCCCTTCTGCATTATTAATTCTAGGTAAAGAGAGTGAAACTTCAATATCTAAGTACTTATCCATTAAATACTTTGCATGAATACCACTTAAAAATGCCTCTTTGTAAATATCATTAAGTCCAAATAAAACACCTATATTAACAGCTCTGAAGTTTGCTTTAGCTCCTCTTTCAGGTGCTTCAAGTCTATAATGATAGTTTGTCTTTTCTCCTGAAGTATGTACTTTTGAATAAATTTCTTTATCATATACCTCTTGGTATATCGTTAAACCATCAACACCTAAGTTTTTTAACTCTTTATATTCATCAGTATCTAAGGGATAAATTTCAATAGAGATCGAACTAAAATGTCTTTTAAGCACTTTTACTGCCATTTTCAAATAATCTAAATCAGCTAATTTTTTCGCTTCTCCTGTAAGTAAAAGTATATGTTTTATACCACTTTTTGCTATCTCTTTTGCTTCAACTTCTATCTCTTCTTCGCTCAAATGTTTTCGCTTAATTTTGTTCTTTTTACTAAAACCACAATATTCACAATCACTTGTACAATAGTTTGAAATATAAATAGGCAAATAAAGTTGTATTACATTACCAAAGTGTCTAATCTTATGTTTTTTTGATATGACAGCCATTTGCTCTAAATAATTTGCTGCTTTTGGACTTAGCAAATTTAAAAAATCAAACTGATTTAAATGCTCTTTTTTTAAAGAAGTTTCTATATCAGCATCACTCACTTTTTTAAAATATTCAGTTACATCTAAATTTTCATAGTGCTTATGAATATCACTAAAACTCTTATAAGATTTTAAATCAACCATTTAAAAATCCTGTCAGAGGAGAAGATGCATCAGCAACAATATTTTGCTCAGCCAACTTTGCTAAATACGCTAACCTTCCAGCTTCAACACCTAATTTAAAAGCTTTTGCCATATTTTCAGGATCACCCGCATTAGCAATTGCAGAGTTTACTAAAACTGCATCAGCTCCAAGTTCCATCGCTTCTGCTGCTTGTGAAGGCTTTCCGATACCAGCATCTACAACAATAGGAACACTTATATTCTCTATCAAAATTTTAATCATCTCTTTAGTTTGCATACCTTGATTTGAACCTATTGGAGAGCCAAGAGGCATAACTGCAGCTGCACCTGCATCTTGCATCTTTTTTGCAGCAATTAAATCTGGCATCATATAAGGCAATACAACAAAACCATCATCAGCTAAAATTTTAGTTGCTTTTATAGTTTCTTCATTATCAGGAAAGAGATATTTCATATCATTTATAATTTCAATCTTAATAAAATTACCACAACCAGCTTCTCTAGCTAATCTTGCTAAAGTTACTGCTTCTTCAGCATTTCTTGCTCCGGAAGTATTTGGCAATAATACTATATTTTTTGGAATAAAATTTAAAATATTTTCATCTTCCATTCCTAAATCTACTCGTCTTAGAGCAACTGTTATCATTTGGGATTCACTAGAATTTAAAATTTTTGGGATCAAATTCTTATCCGGAAATTTACCTGTACCTGTAAAAAGACGGCTGTTAAATGTAACACCACCTAAAATTAATTTATCATCCATATTATTTATATATCTCCCCACCAGATTTTATAAAATTGTTTGCTTGTTCTTTCATACCAATTTCAAGAGCCTTATCTACATTTTCAACACCTATTTTTTGTGCATAATCTTTTACATCTTGAGATATTCTCATAGAACAAAACTTTGGCCCACACATAGAACAAAAATGAGCAACCTTAGCATTTTGTGCAGGAAGCGTTTCATCATGATATTCACGAGCTCTATCAGGATCTAAACCTATGTTAAATTGATCATACCATCTAAATTCAAATCTTGCTTTACTCATAGCATTATCTCGTATTTGAGCTCCTGCAAAACCTTTTGCTAAATCCGCAGCATGTGCTGCAATTTTGTAAGTAATTATACCTTCTTTAACATCTTCTCTGTTAGGTAAACCTAGATGCTCTTTAGGTGTTACATAACAAAGCATTGCAGTACCATACCAACCAATTTGTGCTGCTCCAATTGCAGAAGTAATATGATCATACCCTGGAGCAATATCTGTCACAAGTGGTCCAAGAGTATAAAAAGGTGCTTCAAAACAGTCCTCTAACTCTTTCTCCATATTCTCTTTTATTTTTTGCATAGGAACATGACCTGGTCCTTCAATCATAACTTGAACATCATGTTTCCAAGCTATTTTTGTTAACTCACCAAGAGTTTCTAACTCTGCAAATTGTGCTTCATCATTTGCATCATATAGTGAACCTGGACGCAAACCATCTCCAAGAGAAAATGCTACATCATAAGCTTTCATTATTTCACAAATATCTTCAAAATGTTCATATAAAAAGCTCTCTTTGTGATGATGTAAACACCATTTTGCCATGATTGAGCCACCACGAGAAACAATACCTGTCAATCTTTTTGCACTCATAGGGACATAAGCCAATCTAACTCCAGCATGAATAGTAAAATAATCAACACCTTGTTCAGCTTGCTCTATTAAAGTATCTTTAAATACTTCCCATGTTAAATTCTCAGCAATACCATCAACTTTTTCTAATGCTTGGTAAATTGGTACTGTACCAATAGGAACCGCTGAATTTCTAATAATCCACTCTCTTGTTTCATGGATATTTTTACCAGTTGAGAGATCCATAACTGTATCTCCTCCCCATCTTGTTGCCCAAATCATCTTTTCTACTTCTTCTTCAATAGATGAAGTTGTTGCAGAATTACCTATATTTGCATTAACTTTAACCATGAAATTTCTACCAATTATCATTGGTTCTACTTCAGGGTGATTTATATTAGCTGGAATTACGGCTCTTCCTGAAGCTACTTCATCTCTAACAAATTCTGGAGTATAAATTTCAGGCATATTAGCTCCAAACCCCTCTCCTTTATGTTGAGAACCAATAAGTCTGTTTTTTCTTGCTTCTTCTATGTTACAATTTTCTCTTATGGCGATATATTCCATTTCAGGTGTAATTATTCCCATCTTTGCATAATGCATTTGAGTTATATTCTTACCCGCTTTTGCTTTTCTTGGTTTTTTTATATTTGGAAAACGAAGTGTATCCAAGTCATTGTTTTCATTTCTTTTATGAAAATATTTTGATGTAAAATCATCAAGTTGTTCACTATCATTTCTTTCTAAAATCCAATTTTTTCGTATACCTTTTAGCCCTACATGTAAATCAATCTTTACATCTGGATCTGTATAAGCACCAGATGTATCATAAACACATAGCGGTGGATTTTCTTCAATACTACCATCACTAAAAGTTGTTTGACTTAAAGTTATTTCTCTCATAGGAACTTTTATATCGTCTCTAGAGCCTTTTAAATATGTTTTTTTTGAGTTTGGAAAATTTTCCACATATGCTAATTTAACTTCTTCTAAATTATTGAGTACTTCACTCATTAGTTCTCCTTATTTCCTACGCCCGAATTACCGGGATCAGGTTCATGAAATCTACATTAATAGATTTCTTAGGGTATTATCTCAGCCATATTTTGGCACCCCCACAGACAATGATACGAGAAAACAATTATACTCCTACTAACAAAAAATAAACTTAATAGTGATTTTAAATTTCTATTCTAAGTATCTCTTTTATATGGAAATTTTCTAATAAATAATCCAATGATAATTAAAGACAGAGCAATCAAAGCTGTTAGTTTTGGAATTTCACTTAAAAATACCCAACTCCAAAATATAGCAAAGATTGGTATCAAATAGGCAACTTGTGACATAAACTGAATACCAACTTTTTGTACAAGCTTTACTCTAACCAAAGAAGCTAAAGCAGTAGGTAAAAGAGCTAAATAAATAACTGAATAACCTGCAGTACTTATGATTTGTATATCTAAAAGCTCTTTTATTGATACAAAAGGAATCATAACTATTGCACCAGTTAAAAGCATGGAAGTTGAGCAAACTATAGTATTTATATCTCCTAGTTTTCGTATAAGTAAACCAGAAGTTATATAGCCAATCGTTGCTAGTAAAACAGCTAGCTGACCAACTAATGCATCATTATTTTTACTAATTATATCTCCACCTAAAAGTATAAAAACACCAATAAAGCCCAATACAACACTCAATAGTTTAAAAATAGAAAATTTTTCATCATGAGTCGTAAAATGTGATAAAATCAGTGCTACAAAAGGTCCAAAAGAGAGCATAATTGCAGCCGTACTGCCACTTATATATTGTTGTCCCCAACTAATAAGATAAAATGGTATTGCATTATTTAATATACCTGCAATGACTAGTATAAGCCATGATTTTCTATCTTGTGGAAATGACAATTTATTAAAAATCACTACAAATAATAAAAAAATAGAAGCAAAACTAATTCGTCCAAAAGCTACTAAAAAAGGTGAAAAATCCTTAATAGCTAAATCAATAGCTAAAAATGAACTTCCCCATACTGCAGAGAGTAGGAGAAGTTGTAAATACTCACCTAATGTTGGCTGAGAAATTTTATTTATATTGTAACTCCAGCAATTTCTAAAGCTGATTTTATATACATTTCTCTCATTTTTTTAAAGATTGGACCTGGTTTTCCATCTCCTATCTTTTTCCCATCTATTTCAACAATAGGTAAAACAAAAGTCGTAGCACTAGATAAAAATGCTTCATCAGCATTTAAAGCCTCTTCTACTGTAAAAAGTCTTTCTTCAATTTTAACATTATGTTCATTTGCAAGTTCTATTAAAAGTTTTCTTCTTATCCCTGGTAAAATTGAGTTAGACAATGGTCTAGTTATAATTTTGCCATCTTTGACAATATATGCGGTGGATGAAGTTCCTTCTGTTATAAATCCATCTTCAACCATCCAGCCTTCATATGCCCCAGCTTGGTGCGCTTCTTCTTTTGCCATGCATTGTCCAAGAAGAGATATTGATTTTATATCTCTTCGTTTCCATCTTATATCTTCAACAGTAACAACTTTCAAACCAGTTTGTGCTTGGGGATTATCTATAACATTTTTAGCAAATGTAAATGCCATAACGGTTGTAGGCGTATCTTGTGGAAAGAAAAACTCTCTTGGAGCCACACCACGCGTTACTTGCATATACACTCCACCCTCTTTTAAATCATTTTTCTTTATAAGTTCATCTATCATAGCTAAAAATTCTTCTTTACTAATAGGCCAAGCAAGTTCTATTTCATTTAAGCTTCTCTCAAATCTTTCTAAAAATGGTTCTTTATCTAATACTGTAGAGTTTACAACAGGTACAACTTCATAAACACCATCACCAAAAAGAAATCCTCTATCAAATATAGATACTTTAGCTTCATCTGCCTCCATATATTTACCATTCAAAAAAACAATTTTCTTCATATTATTCTCCAACATTATATTAACTTTATACAAAGTCATGAAATTTTATAGCAAATTACCTAAAATTAAGATTTAAATTTCATCAGTTCATTGTTTAATTTTTCACTCATATTATCAAGCTGGTCAGTTGCAACATTTACTTCTTGAATTGATCTTGTATTTTCTTCAGTAAGTTTATTTGATTTTTCAATTTCAAGTACAATATTATTTATTTTAGCAGCCGTTGAGATATAATCGTCAACAGATTTACCAGCAGAATTCACAGCTGATTCTAAAACATGAACAACATCATTAATTGTATCTTGTAATTCGGTAGAAATAAGAGTTAGTTTTTCAACTTTTTTTGAATTTTTATTAATCTCATCTGTACTTTCCATGACACTTTGAACTACTAAATTCGTTGTAGCATCTATTTCTGCAAGTGATTTTTGAGTACGCTCAGCAAGAGCCCTTACTTCATCTGCAACTACAGCAAATCCTCGACCATGTTCACCAGCTCGAGCTGCTTCAATCGCTGCATTTAATGCTAATAAATTAGTCTGATCTGCTATATCCTTAATTACATCAAGTACACTTTTTACTTCATTTGCATTTTGTGATGCTTGTTCGAGTTTACTTTGAAGTGCTAATTCACTCTCCATTGTTTCATGCATAGCATTTTGTAAGATATTTACTTTATTTGTCATTTCATTCATTCGTTCATTTGTTTGAAATAACTCATTCTGAGATTCTTTTGCATCATTAACTGAAGCTTTTAACTCTTCACTTAGCTCTCTACCACTTGTTGCTGTTCTATTTACATAATAACTCTGCTTTTCAGAATTTTTACCAACATGCATAGCAGTTGAGGATAGTTCACTTGCAATTGCAGAATTTTCGCTAGATACTGTTTTTGAGTTATTTACTATTGTCTGAAGTTTTTCTATAAATTTATTTGCATTCACAGTTACAGCAACAAACTCTTTTTCTAAACCATCTTTACTTAAACGAATCGATAAATCTGCTTCTGCACCAGCTAAATTTTCAAATTTTTCATTTATTAAAAAAGTTGATTTTGCAACAGCCCTTCCCAATACAATAGAAAAAAAGATTGCTAAAACAATACTGAATAGTGCTGAAATAATAAAACTTTCTTCAGAATCTGTTAAGAGTATTTTCATTTCAGTATATTCTTGATCTATATTTTTATAAGATAATTCTGTAAATACATCTATCATATTTCTCATATTATCAAAACTTTTTTTATAATTTTGAGCATAATATTTTTTTGATTTAAAATAAGAAGAAGCTTTAACCATTTCAACAAGTTTTCTAGTATCCATTTCTAATGTTTTATGCAATTTATAAAAATCTTTAAATTTATTTTGTTCTGAAGTTGAAAAATGAACTCCAATAAGTTTTTGAAATTTTTTAAATCTGTCATGAGTCTGTTGTAGGTTTGCGTATACACCATCTTTAATAACTTTATCTAAATCTTTTAATTGATTATTGCTTATCGCTCTTAAAATAGCTAAGTTTGATTGATATGCATCTCTATCTGCTTCTAAAAGGAGCGTTATACTCTTAAAAGAATTTTCATTTAATACTTCTAAGCCACTATGTATATTACGCAAATTGTTATATATAAATATATTTGTAACAACTAGCACACAAATTATTGCTATAAAAGCACCGATAATCTTTGTTTTGAAATTCATAATCGACTCCTTATCTTTACACTTTATTCCATTTTACATACAACTAACTGTTTTTTTGCTAAAATAACTAAAAACTAAAGGATATGAATGTTACTAGGTGTAAATATTGACCATATAGCTGTTTTAAGAGAGGCAAGAAAGATAAATGATCCTGATCCACTTGACGCAATAAGTTTAGTAAAAAGAGCAGGTGCAGACCAAATAACAATACATTTAAGAGAGGATCGACGACATATTAATGACATGGATGCTCTTCGTATTATTCAAAACTCTCAACTTCCTGTCAATATGGAATGTGCGATTGACCCAGAAATTATAGAAACAGTCATAGGGTTAAATCCTCATCGAGTGACACTTGTTCCTGAAAAAAGAGAAGAAGTGACAACTGAAGGTGGACTTGATTTGATTAAAAACTTTCAAGCAATTGATGAAGTTTCAAAAAGACTACAAAAAGCAAATATTGAACTTTCTGTATTTATTGATCCTAATATACTTCAAATTAAAATGGCAAAAAGTTTAAATGCACAGTGGATAGAACTTCATACTGGCTCATATGCAAATATATATGCAATGCTTTTTTCAAATCTAAAAAATACAAATCATTCTATACAAGAGTTGGATTTACCAAGAAATGAGTTACATGTAAAGCTCCAAAATTCTATAAAAGAGATAAAAGAGTCTGCAAAACTTGCTCAGGATATTGGTCTAAAAGTTGCTGCTGGTCACGGTTTAAACTACCAAAATGTAGCAGAAATAATAAATATTTCTGAGATTATTGAACTCAATATTGGACAAAGTATCATAGCTAGAAGTGTTTTTACTGGTTTTGAAAATGCTGTTATCGAAATGATAAAGTTATGCAAAAAATAGCAATCAGTATTGGTGATATAAATGGCATAGGAGTAGAAATAGCTCTTCGCTCTCATGATAAAATAAAAAAATTATGCAAGCCTATCTATTGTATAAATGAAACAATGCTTTATTGGAGTGCAGCTACACTTGGGTTGGATGTTCCTAAAGACTTTACATGTAAGAATTGTGGTGACATATTTGAGATTGAACCTGGTATTGCTAACAAACAATCTGGGCAACTCTCTTACGACTCATTTTTAAAAGCAATTTCTTTAGCAAACAAAAGTAAAGTTGATGCAATTGTAACACTTCCCATAAACAAAGAGGCATGGAATAAAGCTGGCATACAATATAAAGGGCATACAGATGCTTTAGCTGATTTGTTAGATTGTGAAGCTATTATGATGTTAGGATGTGAAGAGATGTTTACAATACTTTACACGCATCATATTCCATTACAAGATGTTAGTGCAACGATAAAAACAAAAAAATTCAAAAAATTTTTACTTCAAATAGAAAAATTTTTAGGGGTGGAGAAAATAGCTGTTTTAGGAGTCAATCCTCACGCTGGTGATGGAGGAGTCATAGGAAAAAAAGATTTAAAAATAGCAAAGGCAATTAAAAAAGCTAATAAAAAATTACAAAAGAACATCTTTGTAGGTCCTTTAGTACCAGATACTGCATTTACACAAACAAATAGAAAAAAATTTAATTACTATATATGTATATATCATGACCAAGGATTAATACCCCTTAAAGCTTTACATTTTGAACAGAGCATAAATGTTAGCCTCAATGAAAAAATCATAAGAACATCAGTAGACCATGGAACTGCATTTGATATTGCATATAAAAACAGAAACCCATCTTGTATAAGTTATATAAATGCTGTTAAAGAAGCCATTAAACTCTCTTTAAGAAAACAACTGACATAATATAAAATCTATATTATTATTACAAATTAAGGGGTTTATTTTGAAAATATTATTTACAATAGCGGTGTTTATTACAACAGTACTTCAAGCACACTTTCAAGTTATTATGCCAGACTCAGATAATGTCACTTCAACGAAAAAACAGAACGTAAATATAATGTTTATGCATCCATTTGAGCAGACCTATATGAATATGGAAAAACCAAACTTTTTTGGTTACTTTTTAGATGGTAAAAAAGTTGATTTAACAAATAAACTGCATGAAAAAAGTGTAGAAGGCTTTAAAACATGGAATTATTCATATAAATTTAAAGAGATAGGTGATTATCAATTTTTTATTGATCCAAAACCCTATTTTGAGCCTAGCGAAGGTAAATTTATTCGTCATTTAACAAAAGTTATAATTGATGTTCAAAATGCTGGTGAAGGTTGGGATACACCTATAGGAGCAAAAGCTGAAATCGTTCCACTTACTCGTCCTTATAGTCTTTATCAAGGAAATATTTTTTCAGGACAAGTTTTTTATAAAGGCAAAGCTGTAAAAAATGCTGAAATTGAAGTAGAGTATTATAATCCACTTAAAAATAGTGCTCCAACAGATATGCATATAACACAAGTAATAAAAGCAGACGACAATGGAGTTTTTCACTTTGCTATGCCAAAAGCTGGTTGGTGGGGATTTGCGGCATTGATTGAGGATGATATAACAATTAAAAAAGATGGTAAAAAATATCCTATTGAACTTGGAGCTTTAATCTGGGTAAAAACTTATAAGATGAAATAATGCATATAAGTGAAGGTGTTTTAAAACCGGAAATTCTAATAACTGGTGCTGTAATAAGTACCGTTATTGGTTTTTATGCTCTTAAAAAACTCAAAAATGAAGAGATACCTTTAGTCGCAGTATTTTCTGCTTTGTTTTTTTTAGGCTCTTTCATACATATTCCAATAGGACCAGCTTCAGTTCATCTCATACTCAATGGGATAATTGGAGCTATTTTAGGGGTAAGAGCTTTTATAGCCATTGGTATTGCTCTACTTTTACAAGGTCTACTTTTTGGATATGGAGGAGTTAGCACTCTTGGAGTTAATACGCTAAATTTATCACTTCCTGCACTATTAGGATATGCTATTTTTTCTTTACATGTAAAGACAGATTTATTAAAAAAAGTAAAATACTTTTTTATAGGATTTTTACCTGTAACGGCTTCTGCTAGTATGCTTTCACTAACTTTAGCCTGCAATGGTGAAGCATTAATATCAGCAGCTAAGATTGCTTTTATAGCAAATATGCCTGTGATGTTTATAGAAGGATTAATAACTATGTTTGCATTTTTATTTTTAGAAAAAGTTTACCCCAAAATACTAAATGAGATTAAATGAAATATTTGATTATTTTTTTTCTTTTTTTCAGCTCGCTTCATGCACATAAACTTTATATTATGGCAGATGATGATGGTAAAACTTTACATGTAAAAAGTTACTTTACAAAAAGCTCTTTTTGCCAAGAGTGCAAAGTAAAGATTTTTGGGAAAAATGACAAAGTACTCTTTGAAGGTAAAACTGATAAAAATGGCGTTGCTGATTTTCCTTTTACTATGAAAAATATTGATATAGAAGTTATTGCTTCAATGGGTCATCAAAATAGAATCTCTTATGAAAGTGAAAATGAGATGGTAAGTGCTAGCCAAAATGAATCATACAAAAAAATTCTTTTAGCTCTTGGAATTATTGCTCTTATATTTTTTATTTTAAAGCTTATTAAAAAGTGATTTCTCCATCTTTAGGGTTAGTCTCTATCTTTATTTATAGTTTTGGTCTCTCTTTTATGGCTAGCTCGTATTTAAGTATATTTATAGCACCTTTAATACTCGTAGTTCTTCAAAAAAAAGCCGTTATACCTATACTAAAAAAACTTATTTTTTTAAATATTTTTATAATTATTATGAGTCTTAGTGCTACTATACATCAAAATTATGAATACGCTCTTTTGATTTTTTTACGAGCAAATGCTCTTATATTTTTCACACTTTTAATTTTTTATGATAAAACCCTTTTTGATATTGCTACTTCTTTACAAACATTAAAATTTCCAGACAAACTTGTTTCTCTATTTTTCTTTGTTAGTAAATTTATTATTATCATAAAAGAAGAGTTTTTAACAACAAAAAAAGCGATGGTAATACGAAACTTTAAATCAAAAAGTAATATATTTAGTTATCAAGTTTATGCTAACATCGTAGGTATTATGGTTGTCAAATGCTTTGATAGAGCAG